>Ga0182027_10002109_pt1 | contig 32482 bp, 24 predicted proteins | sample 712E1DmetaG_FD_121300 | JGI IMG/M metagenome (GOLD analysis project Ga0182027, IMG submission 121300) | Permafrost microbial communities from Stordalen Mire, Sweden - 712E1D metaG (Illumina Assembly) | ecosystem: Environmental > Terrestrial > Soil > Wetlands > Permafrost | place: Sweden...
CTGCCTTCCCTATAGAGGCAAAAGGTCGGCTGTCTCACTTATATTTAATATCGGGACTAATTATCCTCTTCACTTTATTCCGGCCTGCACTCTTCCTGTCTACGCTTCGCAGTGTACGTTACCATATCCCACGCAAGACTCGGTACATAGTTGTTGGCTAAACTTTACTATGGTGATTATTTCAAATCACTTGTATCTCACAAACTTTTCACGGCGCAAGCCTCACCCAATTAGTAATGTCCAATCTTAGCATTCATTTAAGCACTATTAGCTTATTCGTTAATATAAAAGAATTACCTGCTGTTTTATTAACTGCCGTTATCCTGTAAAAATAGACAATAAATCCTTTAACATTATGAGAATTTTAGCTATTTTTTGCACGAATATAGTTTTGACTAGGGATAGGAGGTTGGAGATGACAATTTTGAGTTTACATACTGGGTGGTCATTAGTAGTAATAAGAATAATGCTGCCAGGGAAAGGTCCTGTGGTAAAACAAAAAAGGCTGCCCGGTTGACATGAAGATGACAAAACAGGGGACTGTTTTATCACTTCAACAGAAGCATCTTCTTCGTTTGGACGAATCCGTTTTCGCTTATCCTATAGAAATAAGTTCCGCTTGAAAGTCCCGTGCCGTTTACATTTATCGAGTAATAACCGGCATCCTTATAAACGTTAAGAAGATTCTTTATTACCCGCCCGGTTAAATCATATAGTTCAATTGTTACTTTTCCCGCCGAGGGGATCTGATAATGTATAACCGTTGAAGGGTTAAATGGATTAGGATAGTTCTGGTATACCTTGAAACAGGAAGGGAATGTCTTATCATCCGTAGTGATTCCCAGACTTTCATCAATAGAAAAGACTTCTTCCGGTGACCAGGCGGAAACACCCTGACCCATTACAGAAGATCTTACCTTCCAATGATAGGTTTTTCCACCCGTAAGCCCCGATAATAATAAATGTGTAACCGAAATATCACTTACTGTAGGGATCCCGGTGAATACACCTGTTGAGTTATTTTCTACGTCAAATTTAATTCCTATAGCAGAAGAAACAACAACCCAGACCAATGTCGGCGCTGTTGTATATAAACTAGCATTGCCGGTAGGATAGCATGGGATCGGAGTTACAGGGCCGAGGCTTTCGTCTGTTTTGAAACTGTCGATTCCACAATATGATGAATACATGAAAAGAACAGAATCATTGGATCTTACTCTCCAGTAATACATAGTATTGGCACTTAACCCGGAAATTGTTGTAGAACAGGTTACAGACGTAAGTGTTTCAAGGAAAGAAAAAGTTTCAAAACTACTGTTGGTTGAATATAGAATTTCATATGTTAATCCATTCCCTCCGGGATAGCTGACAAACCATGAAAGCAACTGTGTCAATGAGTAAATATGTTCTCCTCCTACAGGCCAAATCAGAATTGGTAGTGGAACATTTCCTGAAGGATCATCAGAGGTGGTAAAGTTTCTTCTTCCCCATAACCCGGAATAATTACTCCCGGCAATTTCTTGAACTCCTCTTACACGCCAGAAATAATGCGTACTTAAAGACAATATAGTCGCAGGAATATTTATAAATGAATTTGTAGTAGTAGTGGTATATTTTATAGAACCAGCAGTAAAATTAGTATCTGTTGCAATCTGCAGTTCATAATAGCCGGCAGAAGCCAAAGGATCCCATTTCAAAAACGTGGTTATCGGATGTCCTGTTGATCCATCAATCGGGTATGTAAGAACAGGAGGTGGCGATTGCAAATAAGCAGGGCCTATAAAACGGTTCTTATTTCCCTGGTTCAGTTGATTCTGAATCCAGCCACTGTTCCCAAATAATGAAATAGTTAGGATGAGAAATAGTAAAGATGTTTTTATAATACACCCTATCGAAGTAATAATTGTTATTTTCCCCGATGAACGGGATAAATAGTCAAGATTCTGACTAAAGTCACTTTTCAACCTTAAGAGGTTATTTGGTTTTATATTGATTATATTTTAGCAGGTTATTTGTAAGAAATCAATCGGCCAAAGGGATGAAAAAAGGACTACATCTTTGAAGGTGTTCCTATAAAGACATGGTTCTAAAAATATTAAGGTCCTATAGTTTTGATGGAATATTCAGACGATGCATATGTTGCAACAATTACAGGAGTTGTGTTGTTGTGTATGCATTGGTAAATAACACTACACGCCTCAAATTTCGAATAGCAAAAAATAGGTAACAGGAGGCTCAAGACCGCCTTCGATCAGATAGTGAATCCGAGGTTAAATTCAGATTTAATTTTTTATTTTGAAATTTGGGACTAGCGCTAAATGCAAAACAATAAACTGGTAACTTTTATCGGCAGGTTGTTTTGGTTCCGTAAGAAAAACAACCAAGCCTTTCGCCGAATTAACGACCTTATAAATGCAGCCAATGGCTAACCAAGTCAACAATTTTTTACAATAATGATTAACTTTGACTTAAAATAAATATATAAAATACCTTGCAATTATTTATTATAACTAACCCATCCTGCCCAGACAAACTTTTCCAGTATAAGTCTGGAGTGGAATAATAATATATCTTATCATTAATTTTTATTTTGTCTTTGACTTTATCCCATCTAATAAGGTAATTATTAAACTCCTTCGAAATAATTTTAGTTATCGTTAAAGTATACTTGATAGTTGTGTCATCAAGGAGTTTAATAGCATAGGCCCTTAACCAATTATTTACATCATCCTTTTTTATTTCTTCTTTAATCCAACCTTTATCCCATTCATGATGATCCATCATGCCTGATACAAAGTAGTATGTTGAATCAGTTTTCAAAGTATTACATTCTATTGCAATATGAGAAGAGCAATTGTAAGCAAATATTGAGAGCAAAATAAAATTGGGGTATCCCGAATACATGAAGCAACTTGAAGTTAATTGTCGGAACTGTAAGAAAATCTATCGAAATAATTTCTTTTGAATGATTCTAAAGAAATGTTTTCCAGTTCTGACAATTATTTCTTTTCCCTTTTTTGGCATATATCTCTGGACAGTAGATTCACAAATGTCAAATCCAAGTTTCATTAGTTCCCCATCAATTCTCGGAGCTCCCCAATTTGAATTTTCATTCGCCATTTGTTTAATCAGAGCAATCACTTCCCTACTGATCTTTGGCCTTCCTCCTTTTGGTTTACTCAGATCAGTTTAATTGTTGAATTTATCAGTAAAGATAAGGAAGGAATTCTTTTGGATTCTGTTGATTTTAGCTATTTTTCACACGAATATAGTTTTGACTAGGGACAGGTTGTGATTAGTCCTTATTCAACCGGGTTAAAATATGGACTCAGTTTTTAAAATTTCCTCACTCCTTTAGTTTCTTTCTAACTTCTCTTAGATAGAATCCATAGTAAAGTGACCAAATTATTACTGAAAGGACATAATTATCCATCGCAGAATTATGTAACTTTTCTCTTACAGTATTGTTGAATGAGTAACATAAATGCCTCTGAAGAAACCTACATTTGATTAAAGTGTGACATTTGATTTCACAGGTGTAAGGTGGATGTCACACTTTCTCCTAATCAATTATTTTATAAAACTTCTTTTATTAACGTTTCGCCATTTTTCTTAGTGTGAAACCGTTAGCATAATATTTGTTATGTTAATTCAAACTTGTCAACTTCAAACTTCTTTGTCAACAGTACCCTAATGATTTTTTCGAATGGTATTTGGGTTTATAGGCATTATCATCCCGGCATAGAACTTTTAGACACTGAAATGAATGATTTAAATGGGTTTAACATAACACTTAGGAGATATAAGATGAAAATGATGTACAATACAACTGTCTTAACTATAATTATTGAGTTAGGGCTGACTATCTCTGTTGCGCATGCACAAACCCTCCAAAGCAATCTCTGGACAACCAACGGAGCAGTCAATACTACTGTTGTATAAGGAGATAGGATTATTATCGGTGGGATTTTTACGTACGTCGGTCCCTTTACTGGAGAAGGCGCTGCCCTTTCAACTACAACAGGCACACCTGACATAACCTTTCCGGAGGTCAACAACCACCAAGTATATGCGGTTGCACCTGACGACAAGGGTGGATGGTACATTGGAGGATCATTTACATCCATTGGAGGCGTATCCCAAAAAGATATTGCGCATATAAGATCAGATAAGACCCTTGATCCAAGCTGGAATCCGAATGCGAACGGACCTGTTGAAGTAATTGTTGTCTCAGGCTCGACAGTCTATACAGGAGGAGGTTTCACCAGTATTGGCGGTCAGACGAGAAATAAAATTGCAGCGGTTGATACTTCGACGGGAAATGCCACAAGCTGGAATCCCAATGCGAACAGCCTTGTTTATACGCTTACTTTCTCCGGCTCTATCGTCTTTGCAGGAGGAGCTTTCACCAACATAGGTGGACAGACGAGACATTACATTGCTGCGCTTGATGGAACGGGGAACGCCACAAGCTGGAATCCGATAGCAAACAGTACTGTTTTTGCAATTACTGTCTCCGGCTCAACGGCCTACGTATGGGGACAGTTCACCAGCATCGGAGGACAAACGAGAAATAATATTGCAGAGATTGATGAAACAAGTAACGCTATAAGCTGGAATCCGATGACGAATGGAACTGTAAGTACAATTACTCTTGACCTTACGAATAGTACCGTTTATTTCGGAGGGAATTTCTCAAACGTCATGAACACTTTAAGCCTTTACATTGCAGGCGTGACAAACCCATTAGATGAATCCCTTCCTGTCCAGTTAGTATCATTTAATGCATTGGTAGTAAAAGATAAAGTAGAATTAAATTGGAAGACAGCTACGGAATTAAACAACTACGGGTTTAACGTAGAACGGAAACCGGAGACCGGAGAATGGACGGATATAGGCTTTGTAAAGGGCAGCGACAAAAGTAATTCACCCAGGAATTATTCTTTTGTCGATAATTCAGCTTCTTACGGCAACTATTCATATCGTCTGAAACAACTTGATAAAGACGGTATATATCAATATAGTTCTGTAGTTAATGCCAATGCTGGACAAATTCCAAAAGATTTTGTATTAAACCAGAACTATCCTAACCCTTTTAATCCTTCAACAAGAATTCAATTTGGCGTAAATATTAACACCCATGCCTCTTTAGTCGTTTACAACATAATTGGCAGAGAAGTAATTACGCTATTCAACGACGAAGTAATAGCAGGACAAATTTATGATGTCATTTTCAACGGAAACAACCTGTTAATCGGAATCTATTATTATACACTTAGGGCAGGCAATTATACCGAAACAAAGAAGCTGCTTTTGCTGAAATAAATATTATTTTCATTATTTTGGGTATGGTATCATTTTAGTGAGCACACTCAACCAAATTGCCAAAACAAGCTTATATAGCAACATATTTAATTCTCCGAAGAATCTCTCCCTCTCTACACCTATTAAAAGAGCCTCAGATATAGTAGATAAACGCTGTTTTGAGACTTTTTTGATAAAATAGCTCTACAAAAAATGATAGATCTTTTGAGGTAAGAGGATATTTAATTGTCCAAATGTTTTTATTATCTTTAGATTAACAACAAAGGAAAATAATATGAAAAGAATATTTGCGATTGTTTATTCAATTCTAATTGGTATAAGCATCATAGGTACCCTAAATGCTCAAGACTTTAAAGTTAAGAAATTCAGCATAGGAGGCGAAGGCGGGACTGACTATCTTACGGCTGAACCAGGCACGGGGAGAGTATTCGTCTCACGTGGATCTCATGTAATGGTAATAAATGGAAACGAAGGGACAGTGATAGGTGATATTACCGGAACGCCCGGTACTCACGGTATTGCATTAGTTTCAAAATATAATCACGGGTTTACAACGAACCGTGGTGATTCTACCATAACAATGTTTGATCTTAAAACTCTTAAAGTTTTACAACAGATAAAGATACCAAGCGGCGGTTTAGATGGGATAATGTACGATGATTTCACAGACCGCATAATTTTAACTAATCATAGCAAACCTGGCACCGCCTCAGCCGTTGATCCAAACACCGGCGTTATAACAGGTGAAGCAAAGCTTGAGGATAATTCACCGGAAGGTGCAGCAACCGATGGAAAGGGGAAACTCTTCGTTAATAATGAAAGCAAAAACACAATACAGGTGATTGACGCCAAGACAATGAAGGTCCTTGACTCATGGTCAATTTCTCCTTGCGATGGTCCTACCGGAATTGCGTACGATCGTGCCACAAACAGGATTTTCTCAGGATGCAGTGGAAAATCAGTAGTAGTAAATGCTGAAACCGGCAAAATAGTATCAACTATCCCAAATGGCGAAGGTGTTGACGCATTAGGTTGGGATCCAACAGAAAAGCTGATTTACATTCCTGCAGGTCGTGATAGCAGTGTTACAATTGTTCATGAAGATTCAGCGGACAAGTATAGTGTAATTGCAACGGTCACCACTATGACCGGAGCGAAAACAATTGCAGTTGACCCGGTAACTCATACGGCATATTTGTTTCAACCGCAATATGGGCCAGCGCCTGCAGATGCACCTAAGAACACTTCCGGTCGCCGACCACGCGGACCGATAATTGGTGCTTATCTTATTGTGATTAGTCACTAACAGACGAATTATTTATTTATGATATTTCAATAGATACAGAATGGATTGAGAATTATTTCTCAATCCATTTTCTGGTCAAAGCAACAACCTGCAAAACAAATGACAAACGATGATTGAATAATTGTGCCTACATATAAATAATTCCATTGGATTTATGATTTAGAATTTAATACCGGTTTTGTTCCGACACATAAATAGCACATTATATAAGAGGAAAATATGCAGACAATCGGGTTATCCGCAGTAGATTGGATTATAATACTTGTTTACTTTGGTTTCGTACTTGGCATTGGATGGTACCTTAGAAGGTTTATGAAAAGCGAGGAAGATTTCTTCCTGGCAGGGAGAAAAAATTCCTCATGGGTTGCAGGGTTAGCTTTCCTTTCTGCAAACTTAGGTGCACTTGAACTGCTTGGTATGGTAGGCAATACATTTAAATATGGAATGTTTGTTGCTCATTTTTACTGGATAGGTGCAATACCCGCAATGCTTTTTCTGGGTATATACATGATGCCCTTTTACTATAGCAGTAAAATAAAATCAGTTCCGGGTTATTTGAAACTCAGATTTGATGAAAAGACCAGGGTACTTAACGGGATTGCATTTGCAATAATGACATTACTGGTTTCCGGAATTAATCTTTACGCGATGGCACTTGTGCTACATACATTTTTGGGCTGGAACTGGGATGTAAGTTTATGGGCATCTGCTATTACGGTAGCTATTTATGTTGGTCTTAGTGGATTAATGTCTGCCATATTCACCGAGATCATACAGTTCTTCTTAATATGGTTCGGACTTTTTCTAATTTCGATATTAGGTATAATTGAAATAGGGAGTCTGAAAGAAATTATAGCGCGTATTAATGAGTTTAGTCCTCATATATCCTTTACAACACTCTGGTCATCATCGGCAAGTCCAATGCAGAATGGAATGTTAATTAATTGGGGGGGTATAGTTTTAGGATTAGGTTTCGTTTTATCTTTCGGATATTGGACAACCGACTTTTTGGTTATTCAACGAGCGTTTTCAGCAAAGGATCTTCGTACAGCGAGAATGACGCCGATACTTGCTTCGTTTTTTAAAATGGCCCTTCCATTTATTGTAATAGTTGCAGGATTAATTGCAATAGTTCTTTCAAATGATCCTCATAGCGGATTCAAACTTCTGCAGGATGGAGGCCACTTAAATTATGATTCAGCACTTCCACTTTTAATTGCGCGATATTATCCATCCGGACTTGTGGGATTGGGAGTAACAGCGTTACTGGCAGGATTCATGGCAGGGCAGGCCGGAAACATTAGTGCATTTAATACTGTATGGACTTACGATATTTATAAATCAGTAATTAATAGAAAAGCATCTGATTCGCACTTACTTTGGATGGGTCGTGTGTCAACAATTGTTGGAGTAATAATTTCACTGGGTACAGCTTACTGGGCAAAAAGTTTTCCAAGTATAATGGATTATATGCAGGCCATATTTTCCTGGGTAAACGCTCCCCTGTTCGCGACAATGCTTCTGGGAATGTTCATTTGGTGGATTACACCAAGCGGTGCATTCTGGGGATTGGTTGCCGGTATGACTTCCTCTTTTACAATGTACATGGCAGTAAAATTCCAATGGTTCAATGAAAGTGTAATAACAATGTCTAGTGTGCATAGTGATATGGCTGCAAATTTCTGGCGTGCCTGGTGGGCATGGGTAATTTGCGCGGGTGTTACAGTAATTGTAAGTCTATTTACAAAAAAGAGATCGAAGGATGAATTGATTGGTCTGGTAAAAGGCTTAACAAAAGAAAACTTTGATAAGTCAATACCGTTACTGAAACGTCCTGAATTTTATGCTATTATATCATTAATAATTTTAGTTATACTGAATATTTTATTCTGGTAAAGGAGTTTAATAAAATGAAAGAAGTAAAAATGAAACCTATCTGGTTTTTTGTAGGGCTTATACTGCTAGTAATGGGGGGAATTATTTTTCTAAATGGCATTTATTTGTTATATAACCCACCTGTAAACACAAAAGTCCTAAGCTCACTTCATCCTGATATCTGGTGGGGAGGTTTAATGTTTGTGTTTGGAGGGTCGCTGTTTTTGATAACACGGAAACAGACAGTTTAACAAATATACTCAGATAAATTCTTTGAATGAATTTTAAGTAATGACTTTCAATTGGAGGCTACAGTTTTACCCTCTAAACTATTTATAATTCTACCCGATAATAACCGTGTACACCTCCCATTTTACTGATCATCGGATTAATTTATAAGCCTGATCGATCAGTTTTATAGGATTATAAATTAATGGAGGAAATATGGTTATTACTGAATGTGCATCTAAAACAGAAATAGATTTAAAATGCACCTTCAATGCTTCTGCTCCTTTAATCGACAATAAAAGCCATATATGGGGAATTATTCTTGCCGGCGGTGAAGGTAAACGTCTTAAGGCATATGTAGAACAAATATATGGCTACCACCGTCCGAAACAATATTGTGCACTTACAGGGACACGATCTCTGATTCGTCATACAAAAGACCGGGTGTTACGTTATATACCGCCTGAACATTTAATGACAATTGCAAACAGCAACCACTCCCGTTACATAACCGAAGAAATTGAAAATGAAATACCTGGTACACTTGTTATTCAGCCAGTCCCGCGCGAGACAACAGCCGGAATTCTACTTCCCCTTCTAAAAGTTCACCATTCCGATCCAGATGCTTTTGTCTCAATATTTCCATCTGATCAATTCATCAGCCAGGAAGGGCTATTCATGGATCATGTTGAAGAAGCAAATCAATTTGTGAAATCAAACCCCGAAATGATTGTTATGCTTGGAATTCATCCCGAAAAACCGGAATCAGGTTACGGGTGGATTGAACCAATGAACTATTTTTCTTTTAACTCATTTCCTTCAATCCGGAAAGTAAGAAGATTCTGGGAAAAACCTGATACCAAAAAACTCCAACAACTGTGGAAACATGGATGCCTATGTAATACTTTTGTACTAATAGGAAAATGTTCTACATTCATAAATTCCATTAAAACATTAGCCCCTTCGGTGTATTCTGCTTTTAATGATATCCGACATACAATTGGGACTCCACTTGAAGGATTGACTATAGAACAGACCTTTAGTTTTGTGCCAGAGGTTAATTTTTCTAAAAATATTCTGGAGAATATCACTGACTCCCTCTGTGTCCAGCAGGTGAATGGAGTATATTGGAGCGATTGGGGAGAAGAAAACCGTGTTAGAACTGACATTCAAAAACTTAAAACTACCAAAGAATCCGAAATAATAGCATGGTATTAATTATAGCCTAATCTATATCCGAAAACCAGACTTTTCATGCAGCTATTATATATTTTAATTAACAAAAAATAAAAGTGCTCAATCTTAATTTTACTCACTAATGTTATTCATTCAAGTATTTATTATTTTTACTGTGAATAACGATTAAAATATCTGCATTCCTTAATTTTTAATATGGGAAAAATAAACTATGACCATCCGTTACATTACCTTTCTAATTATTACCATTCTTCTAACCAATTTTGTAAAAGCCCAGAATAAGACGGTAATTACGTCCTCTTTAACCGGTTCGAGTATTATGGTATTAAAAATTGATCATGATTTTCATAACGAATATGGATGCTCATATCCCATGACATACCAAATAGATTTCCCGACTGGCTCGACCGGATTAACTGCATGGAGGAAGTTTTCAATAAATGACAGGTGGATAAGTATTCAGGAAAAAACTACGAACGACTTCTTTAATGCAATGGAAGCTGCCCGATTTGAGGATAGCAGCAACATTGCCTATATATCAGTTCCGTTTTCTTCTCTTACCGACTCTCTTTTTATCAGGATAACTGATGCAACCGGGAATGCTGTTATGATTAATTATAATGGAATCAGCCGATATTATGATAACCGGACGGCGGCAGTTACCGTAAGTTGTGATGACTGGTCTGATTGGGTTGTACAGGATAACAGATTCAGTACTCTTCTAAATCTATTTCGTTCATTTCATCTATATGTTACCGTCGGTGTTATTACAGATGCCGATAATAGCTCAAGCTCAACGTGGTCAATTTTGCAGCAGCAGCTTAATGCCGGTTATATTGAAGCAGCATCCCACAGCCGCTCTCATCCAGATACTCCCTACGTTGATTATGCAGGTGAAGTAATAGGATCTTATGATGATATTTTAAATCATCTATCCTTACCTCCTCTTTTTTCATTAGGTACATCTAAACAATATGTTTACACATGGATTGCCCCATACGGTTCTTTTAATCATACAATTGATTCATTAATGCAATTAAGAAGTTATCTTGTTTCAAGATTGTATAGTGTTGGGAATCGTGATATCCCATTTTCTGTTTTCAGTGACTGGGATAAAAGCGTTCAACATTTTGGAGTAACAAACGCAGGTGTTGAAATCGGCGCACCGAGCTGGGGAGGAGGCGATACTTCCATATCTTTTCTGAACAGCACGTTTGATTCAGTAGTTACTCAAGGAGGAATTTATCATTTTATGTGGCACCCCCAGGTTATATATCCAGATCTTAACAGTCCATATCTTCATAATCACCTAACGTACATAAGCAACCGTACAAATATATGGTATGCCAATTTCGGGCATCTTTATCTTTATCATTTATTACAGGTTGCAGCAACATCAGGCATTTCTGATGTGGCGGGTGAATATAATGCACCAGGCAATTTTCAATTATCCCAGAATTTCCCAAACCCTTTTAATCCGGCAACAACAATACATTATGAAATACAGAATCCTGGTAAAGTTCAATTAAAGATTTACGATGTATTGGGGAGAGAAATTAAGACCATTGTGAATGTATATCAAAATCCTGGTAAATATTCAGTATCATTTAATGGAGATAATCTTCCGAGCGGTATTTATTTATATCAATTAAATACCGGCGATAAATCGTTAATAAAGAAAATGATGCTTATAAAATAAAGATGTTTATTTGGGAATATTACCATGATAATTGAATATCTATCAAAGGAAGTAATTAAATCAGATATTAAGTTTCTATAAAAGCATATTGAATATATATCTTATAATAGGTAATTTTAAGAAGGTTAAAAATTGACTTATAATCGTTGTTCATATAAAAGGATGTTATGTGAAACAGCGAAATAAACAAATAATTAAAAAAGGAACACCATTATGCGTTATTTTCTTGCACTATTCGTGGCACTGTTATTTACTGTTGGTTTAAATGCACAAGTACATGCTAATATCAACATTGGAAGTCAACCAATTTGGGGCCCAACAGGGAATGATTATGTTGAAAACTATTACCTGCCGGATATTGAAACATATTACAATGTTTCTACACACCGATATTACTATAATCAGAAAGGCCGCTGGATTAACAGCTTAACACTACCTTCACGTTATCATGATTTCGACTTATATAATGCCCATAAAGTTGTAATTAATGAAAAACAGCCGTGGAAAAATCACACAGTAAATAGAGATAAATATACTTCATTCAAAGGTCAGCATGATCAGCAGCCTATCCGTGATAGTAAGGAGTCAAAGTATTTTGTGAATAAGAAGCATCCGGAACATAATAACTGGGTTAAACAGCAAAAACAGGATAAAGGAAAACATAATAGATAATCAAAATATATTATATCTATAATTATAAACCGGTTTCGATTCAATTGAGTTATTTAATTTCGAAACCGGTTTTTTATGTTATAAAATTGATGTGTTTATGCCTATTCTGAAAGCGCTGCGGTCGATATGGTTTAATCTCCAAGCGAGTTCAATACTGGCAGGAATGGCAGCATACCCAATACTAAACCCAGCTTCAAAGAGTGGATTTCTTAAAGTAGTATAAGGTACGGACATAATAGCCGCAGATTTATCGGACATATTTTTCCACGCTGCATTAAAGAAAGTTGTAAAACGCATATTTTTCAAAAACCTAATGGGAATTATTCTTGCGGTTTCCTCTCTGAAATTATGTTCAAGGTTAAGAGTTAATGCCTGATCACCGAACATATTGCTCATGCCGACTGTTCTAAAAGAAAAGCTTCTGCCTAATGCACTAATGTTACCGGGTAATGCATACTGCATCTGGAAAGGGACCGGACCATTAGAATAAACACCAGTAATTTTGAAACCCAGACTAGCAGAATTAAAAGTATTCATTTCACCTAGCATATTAAAGTTATAGCTGACAAAACCAATTGAACTTTTCAGCAATTTAGGATCAGACATAATAACGCCTGCACCAAAGTTAACGAAGGAACTTCCACTTGAAACTCTTTTCCTAAGATAATTTTCTGAAACAAAATCCCGGAAGTCAAAATCAATCCCGAAACTGAAAGTATTAAGCCGAGCCTCATAAATAGGAAGGTTTACAGAATCAGGGAAAGTTGTACTGGTTCTACTGGTCAAGTTATTCCGGCCTCCGCCCAACAATGCAAAAGTAGTATTTGTATAAGCAGTATTATCTGTATGGTTGGAATATCCTGCACTAAAAGTAACCACCTGAAACACTTCCGCTTCTGCCCCGATATCATATCCTTTAGTATAATAATAATTTCTAAAATCACGTTTGGAGAAAAGGGATATAATAGTAGAGGTTAAGGGACTATACGAATCTGATGCAGAGAAAAGAGTTGCCAGTTTGTTATAGCCATTGACTATTACCCGGAATGATCGTTCTTCTCCGGGATAAAAAGCAGTTGACAAACTCTCTTTAAATCTTTTATCAGAGAACCCGTTAGATAGAGTTATCCTTGCATCAAGTGAATTATCAAGAAGGTTCCTTCCGGCACCAGTAAAATATAAAGTATGACCCTCGACATGATTGAACTGGTAAATTCCAAAGGGGCCGCTGATTGAATATTGATCATCTAACCGGTATTGTGGAGCGAATATTTTTGCAGCATTGTAAACAAAGCCTTTGGGGGCTCTTTGAATGCTATCGATCCTTTGGTAGGCTGTAAATTCTTCAGGAGTTAAAGGAACGGACTGCTGACTTTGCCAATAAGATGAATCTTGTTTCTCGGCACCCGGAAGAACAGCGAACAAAGCTTTACCGGAGAAATTATCCAGGTTTGAAGAATTTAGTTTATAATCAGACATAAATGCACAGAAATCATATTCTATTTTAACTACGCCGATATAACTGGAAACGGCAGTAATTTTAAAATCCACAGGTAAATCTATATTGTTTGAAAAGGACTGAAACAACTGGCTGACATAGACATTTTCAAAGGAACCACCGGTGATTGCGGAAGAGTTAAGTTCTGCTTCTATTTTAACAGGTCTGAAATAATGATCTGTAATATAAATATATCCCAAAAGCCCAGGATCATTTAAATCTTTTGGCTGGAAATGGATTTTGAAAACTCTATTATTATCCATTAAAAGAGTGTCTTTTATGGAATATGTATAATAATCTAAAGCATCATTAGAGAAGGGTCCCGGAAAGGGCCGATCATAAAATCTTAATTCGTCGCAATATAAATTCTGAATTCTTCTGGTGCCCAAAAGCGCAGTCAAATTGTTAGGCAGACCGGAATGTGTTTTTTGTGCTTCAATAATTTCCCTGAAATTACATGGCCTTTCATAAAACCCTTTACTCACGTATTCATTAATTCCGTTAATCCTCATTTCGGTTGAGTCCCACAAATTGGAAATGAGTTTGAAAGATTCCTTTACTTCATCAAAATCAAATCTATAATTACCGGAGCCCAGTCCCACATTATTATTTTCTTTAATGAAACATCTGTTAAAGGCATGGAATTCATAATTTGACAGGGAGTCATTTTCCGATTTCTTTGCTAATATTCCCCAATTCATAATATCGACAGTAGATAAAATCTGTTTGGCAGAGGAAATATCATTAAGTTCAATGTGGCAGGGTTCTAGAAGAATTTGCACCTTAACTAGTTTTTCTGGAGAAGCAATAACAAGTGTATCTGATATGTATCCGATAGCTGAAATTATAAAAATACTTTCCCCTGAAATCAGATTTATCCCAAAGTAGCCCTTATTATTGGAAGCGGTTCCATTAGTAGTATTCGCAATTCGTATAATGGCAGATCCAAGGCATTTACCAGTAAGTTTGTCACTTACACACCCCTCAAGCCTCAAATTCTGAGCAAAAGCAGCACTATATATAAATAATATACCGGTGATTATTAATTTATTTATCACTACGAACCTTAATATATTAAGCAAAAGAAAAGTTTAATACACATTCGTACAAATAATCAGAGGCATCCTGTATAAAATATTGTTATTACAATATAATAATGATTAATCTAATAGCAAACAAAAAGTGCAAAAAATATCCCATAAGTGATATAAAATAAAAAACGACAATAGAATATGAATGATATAGCTTGTTTATTTTTTATACTTATCGATTATATCCTGAGCCTGTTTTTTTAATCGATTATTCCCACGATCATTTTCCCTGCCTGTTTTATCAAGAATAGAAATTACTTTTTCGGCGGTGGTTACGGCATTGGAATAATCCTCAGCATTAACGTATCCTTCACTCAATCCCTCAAAAGCCAATGGAGATTCCGAGTTTAATTCACTATTAACTTTCAAAAAAGCTAATGCATCCTTTGGTTTTTTATCCTGTTCAAGTTTATTCCCCAGATTTATAAGGGATTCTTCGCTAAAGTCAAAAGTACCTTTGCCATAAAACCGGGTTCTAAGAATTTTATATTGATTTAAGCCCGATTCAACACCGCTATCTTTTACAGTGGTATACAAAACATCTTCAAGAAGGGCCGGCTTCTCATATCCCCGGTGACACGTATAACAAGTAACTTTATTAGAGTTTTTCTCCTTACTCATTTTAACAATTTCCGTGATAGTACCTTCATTTATATTATTCATCATTTTGATCATTTGTCTTGCAATATTTTTAGCAGGGACTTTATCAGAAGCAAAATCAAAAGTTGAAACATCTTTCGGGTCAGCCATATAATGACAGTTGCTGCACCTTACTCCCAATGCTTCAGAAAAAGAACCCATAATCATTCTAAGCTGTTCAATTTTTATATTTTCAGGAAGCACTTTAAGGTTTTCAGAAGATTTTGGCCATCTTATCTGAGCAACGCAATATGGCTGAATGATAATAAAATAAATAAATATACTAACTACGGAAATTGTTTTTAGAGACATTTTTTTCTTCCTAATAAATTAATTTCTTAAACATGTTTAATATTATTTGATTTATTTTTCAATAGTTGTGATGTATCTTCGGTTCTTAAATAAATGGGTATTGGAGATCCCGATAGAATGAATGGATTCCCACCACCCCTCCCGGTGGGCAGGCGGGGGAATCAGACAAAAAATATTGGACTTTTTGTCCGGATTTCCACATTTATAATTACATTTGTAATACAATATTATTATATAAATTTACTATTTTGCATCTATGGAAAAAATGAAAGCCCTTTTTCTTGAAAATATACATCCTTATGCGGGAGAGATTCTTCGCGGGAGCGGAGTAGATATTACCTCATTTTCAAAAAGTTTATCTGAAGCTGAACTAATTGCCCAAATGAAGGGAGTACAGTTTTTAGGGATCAGATCAAGAACACAAATAACCCATAATCTATTGGAGAATTCACCTAATCTTCTTGCTATAGGCGCATATTGCATTGGAACGAACCAGATTGATCTGGATTCAACCTCATTAGCAGGTGTGGCTGCGTTTAATGCGCCATACAGTAATACACGCAGCGTAGCAGAAATTGTTATTGCAGAAATTATCTTTTTAATAAGGAAATTGTATGACAAGATAACAAATGCGCATAAAGGGATCTGGGATAAATCTGCTGATAACACACATGAGGTAAGAGGAAAGACATTAGGGATTCTAGGGTATGGAAACATTGGTTCTCAGGTATCGACGCTTGCAGAATCAATGGGAATGAAAGTATATTATTATGATATCGTTGATAAACTTACAATTGGAAATGCTACACGACTTTCTTCCATGGATGAATTATTAAAGATTTCTGATATTATTACTGTACATGTAGACGGGAGCACGGTAAATAAAAACTTAATAGGCACAGATGAATTTTCTAAAATGAAAGACGGGGTAATCTTTCTCAATTTAAGCCGCGGTTTTGTGGTAAATATTGACGCCCTGAAGTCAAATATTGCAAATGGCAAGATATCTGGAGCTGCAGTTGATGTTTTCCCTGAGGAACCGAGATCACCGGAGGACAAGTTTTTCTCCCCTCTTCAGAATTTACCTAATGTTTTATTAACACCGCATATCGGAGGGAGCACTGAAGAAGCTCAGTACAATATTGCAGAATTTGTATCTAACAAACTAATTGAGTATTTCAAAACTGGCAGTACATATACGAGTGTTAATTTTCCAAGAATACAACTTAGTCCTTTGTCAGGTTCTAGCCGGCTGCTCCATATTCATAAAAACCTGCCGGGAGTATTATCCCAGATTAACACAATCTTTGCACGTAATTCCGTGAATGTGGAGTCACAATTCTTACAGACAAATGAAAAGATAGGATATGTTGTAACAGATGTGGACAAGAATTATAATAATTCCCTACTTGACGACTTAAAAAAGGTTGACAATACTATAAAGGTAAGGATTCTGAGTTAACTGCATAATACTTCAGAAGTAAATCGTACGGGTATAGATTCTTCCTCCCTTGATGTTGCCCAATAGTACTATTCTTGTTCTACTATAAGTCTATAAAATCGTTTTGGAATCGATTTGAAATCGTTTTGAAATCGTATTTATTTGTAAATAGACCAGGTCAAAAAAACGGTACCATTTTGGAATGTTAATAAAGTGATCATTTTCTATTTTTCTTAATAAATTCTTCAACTTCGGGTAAACCGCCCTGGTAAATAAGATAACCATTGCTAGGTTCACGTTCAGTAATTTCACCGGCAATAGGGGTAAGCATAATTTCTTTAACTTTTTCTATATCTTTAGTTTGCCCCAAAGCCCAACCGAGTTTCATATAAGCAACTTCAGGGAGCATATTGGCAGCAGGGACAACACCAAGATCCATCATAACGCGTCCGGTTTCATAAACATACATTTGAACAAAACCCCATAGGGTTTGGACGGTCATAAAAATTGCGACCCCGGCTTCTCTTGCTCTGTCCAATGCGGGATATAGGGGTTTATTAACATGTCCGAGTCCTGTTCCTGCAATAATTATTCCTTTATAACCGTTTTGAACTAGAGAATCGATAATATCAGGATTCATGTTAGGATAATAATAAACGATAGTTACCTTTTCTTCAAACACGGCATTTATAGTAACCTTATTATCTCTTCTGCGTTTGTTATAGTCTTCCCTTAAAGGAGTGATTTTTTCCCTGCTGACTGTTGCTAATGGAATGTCACCAATAGTTCTAAAGGTTGATCTATAACTTGAATGCATTTTCCTGACACGAGTGCCCCTATGCAGGAGTCCGTAAATATCTGAAGTTGGTCCAAACATACAGAGCATTACTTCAGCGATATCACTTTCAGCCGCGGTTTTGACGGAATGAATAAGATTAAGTGCAGCATCAGAAGAGGGTCTATCGCTTGATCTCTGGGAACCAACCATAACAATTGGAACAGGTGAGTTCTGCACCATAAAAGAAAGAATTGCGGCAGTATGGTGCATAGTATCAGTTCCATGGCCAATAACAATTCCTTGCACACCCTTCTCAATTTCTTTCCCAATAGCTTCAGCTAATCCTATCCAGTTTTCAGGAGCCATGTTCTCGCTGAAAACACCATAAAGTTTTTCAGTCTCAAGATTACAGTAATCTGCAAGTTCAGGTACAGAGCCGTATAGTTCTCCAGGAGAGAATGCCGGAATTACAGCGCCAGTCCTGTAATCAAGTCTGCTTGCAATTGTACCACCAGTACCCAGCAATTTAACTCTAGGTTTTTTAGGGCTGAAAGGGAATTCCTTTTCTGGTATCTTATAATGTGCCTCTTTCCTTCCAAATATCTTAATATCTTTAACTTTTTCGGCAGCAATACCGATGTTATAACCAACGGGGATTTTCAGTACTATATGGAACTCATCGGCAGTTTCGGATCGAGGAAGGATAAGTCCTTTATAGGAACCGTCGCCAGTAATTAATTCAACATCACTCCAAATAAAGGCATTAAATTTTTGAAGCACCCCGAGTGCTTTACCTCTATAGCCTTTAAAGTCACCATTATTTTCCATCTTTAATCTCCTCCTTACTAAACCCTATTTTACCGGCCACAGAAACCGCGTCGATTCGCCCTCTCAGTTTTTTCATAACCATGCCCATCATCAAGATTTTTCTATTAGCATCTTTACGAAGGGTAATACTGTTCAACTCTGAATCTGATTTAATTAATTCCTGTTTTACTTCACTTTCTGTTACCGGAACCGGTATCAATTCCTCAACAAAATAACCAAGTTCAAGAATATTTTCCATTATATAAAGTACTGCATCTCTTGGAATTTTTCCTTCAGCAAGCCACTTCAATATTTTATAAAATACTCCTTCATTCAGAGAGGAAATATCAGGAAATTTTTTCTTAAGACGCTTTGGATATTGGATGAGGATAACAGCGGCAGCAACCGGATCATTCTTCCATTCTCTAACAGCTTTCTTAAACAATTCAGAATAAACGGAAACAGACAATTCCTTAATTGTATCTTCAGGGATACCAAGTTTTCGATACCATTGCTGCCTTACCCAATGCTGTTCAGGCAGCCAGGTTTTAATTTTATCGAGTCTATCCTGAGAGATATTCATTGGAGGAAGGTCAGTATCGGGATACATTCTATCAGCACCCGGAAGAATTCTTTCGAAGCCGTTTGTACCGTCGCTTAATGCCTGCCTGGTTTCAGAAGGAACACCAACAGCAGCTTCCTTAGCGCGGATAATAATTTCCTTTACAGCAGTATCAGAATCGTCTTCACTCCCCCAAACAATAACAACAGTATCGTTCTCCCCAGCATTTGAATGTTTTCTAATTGCTGTCCATTCAGACGAAAGTATATTATCTCCTCTACTGTCGGAATGGAGGATATTGGGAATAGTTGTAAGGCAGGCGATAACCCTGACGCGGTCAGAAATTTCTTTGGAGAAATAGGTATCAGTTTGAGTCTGCCATCTTAGCAAGCCGGCATAACCTTTCATCACAACACATTTAATCTTAAAGCCTTTTTCCACAGCATTTTTAAGAGGAGCGTAATTAGGTTTCCTGAGAATCTTAGTGACATCAAATGATTCAGCCTTAAAAGTTTCAGCGGTAATGCCTCTTTTATTAAGTTCTTCTTTTAATCTCAACAAATTCCATTGACGCATTGCTTCATGATAGGTGAGCAAAGGGATCAAAGAGATTTTCGGTACACCTTTAATCTCTATTCTTGTTCCACCGGATATACTAACATTAACGTCTTCTCTGGCGGCTCCAATACCACGTCTAACTTTATGAGTACTTCTTACAGTACTGGTTAGTATCCATGCAACATCAGCCACTTCCTGAGGTGTTTTCATGGCTGGTTCAGTGACTGTTTCAATAAGCGGCATGCCGAGGCGGTCAGTCTTATAAACCCTTTCATGTCCGTTGTCCGAAACTTCCCTGCAGGAATCTTCTTCAATAGACATCTGAACAATTTTTATTTTTTTATCCTTATAGGGGACCCAGCCGTCTAAAGCATAAATAGCCGTCCTTTGAAATCCGGTTGGGATACTTCCATCAAGATATTGTTTTCTGGCAATGTGGAGCTCATCTACAATATTGCAGTTGAAGAGCATCCCAATACCGAAGGCAACATCAAGAGCATCATTATTCATTAAAAACGGAGGAGTATCATCCATTTCGTAGGTACATACAGAATGGCGGTTTATTCTATAAACTATATCTTTTTTAGTTTTGAATTCCATGAGAGCGGTGCCGTCATAGACGCCCATTTCAGAAAGAGTCGGGCGCATATGTCTTAATATCTCAGCATCAAATCCTTTACTATAATAACCGGCAGGGCATCTGCAGAATAGCTTTTTATCAGTTAAAAGTTGTTGGTGAATTTCGAGGCCTGATTTGAATCCAACTCTTTGGTAGTCTTCAGGAGTCATTTCAGAGAAAGATTTGAAAATGAAGTTATACATAGAAAAACCAGAATATATTTCCAAAAATTAAGAAGGAAATATATAGAGATTAAATGTAAAACTTAGAGCAAAAAGATAAATTTATATCACAATAAAGCCGGGTTATTATACTATCCTTTCCAAAGGCATTTGAAACAGACGAATCTTATCATCATCTTTTTCAATCTTTTCATTCAATTCATATACCTTATAGATAAGTTCATGAAGAGTTGTTTCCTCAGGAAAAGCAATCATTCGTACACAGTTATAACCGGGAAACGTTCTTGTTCCCATATGAGCATCTGTTTGATGTCCTTTCCCTTTAACATTCTCCCATTCAGTAAAATAATCAATCTTCAATCCATTCAGAACATCATTTATTCTTTCCTCAAGCACTTCGTGATAGATAATGAAAGCTACTTTCATATTTCACCTCATGATTATTTTTCCATAAACGGTAATTATTTTTTTCTCTTAAACAATTTTCTAATAAAAGCGAACAGACTTTTCTTACCAAGATCATCAAGAATTGAATAAACAACAGGCACAATGAACAAAGTCAACAGAGTAGAAGTAATCAAACCTCCAATTACAGCCTGACCCATAGGGGCCCTGAATTCAGCTCCTTCGCCCAAGCCAAGAGCGACAGGTACCATACCGAAAATCATTGCAAAGGTAGTCATCAGAATCGGCCGAAGTCTTGTAGGCCCAGCTTTTGCCAGTGCATCAAATCTTGACATCCCTCTTTCGCGCAGAATATTAGTATAATCCACAAGGAGAATACCATTTTTCGTAACAAGGCCCATTAGCATAATAATTCCTACAATAGAGATAACAGACATAGAACTACCGAACAGTAACAGGAAAATAACCGCGCCTATAATTGACATTGGTAATGCAAGCATAATGGAGAAGGGATGCACAAAACTGTCAAACTGAGCGGCCAGCACAATATATACAAACACTATAGCGAGCATAAGCGAGAGTAACATGTTCAAGAATGATTCAGACTGCATTTGTCCCTGACCAACAATATTGATTGAGTAACCCGGTTCCAGATCCAGTTTAGAAGTTTTATCGGTGATTTCTTTTAATGCAGTGCCTAACATTGCATCTGATAAATTAGCAGCAACCCTGATCTCTTTCTGACGCGAATATCTTTTAATCTGTGAAGGTCCCATTCCCTGTTCAATATAAGCCACATCGCTTAAGGGGACGAGGAAATCCTTATTATCTATTTTCTTACCGCTTTTTAGTGAAAGCAGATTCAGGCTATTAATATTTGTCCTGTCATCTTTTTTCAATCTAACTCTAACATCAACCTGTTCGTCCCCTTCCTGAAATTGAGTAGCAACAAAACCATCCACCATAGCTCTAACACCCGAAGCCAGGACATAAGGATTTATAGCAAGGTCAGAAGCTTTCTCCCTGTTTAAACGAATCCTAATTTCAGGTTTTGACAATTCCAGACTATTAGTAACATCTACTGTCCCTTTAGCCGACTTAACAATGTTCTCAACTTTGTCAGCCAACACGGTTAGTTTATTCAGTTCATCTCCCCTAACGCTGATTGATACAGGTTTATCATTACCACCCGGACCTCCCTGAGTAAGAAAACCTATTTCCGCGCCGGGAATAGTTTTAAATACACTCCGCAGCTGTTTCATGATATTTTTATCGCTAAGCTTCCTGTCTTTCTTATGAACAAGTTTCACAAGTATATTGGCTTTTGTAACCGGATCATTTCCTGAACCAATAGTAGTAAGAATTGTGATCACTTCTTTCCGCTTGTTTAATATATTTTCTATATTCTGACATATATTACTTGTCTGTTCAAGAGAACTTCCGGGAGCCGCTTCGACTGTAACTGTAAACTCATTCTGATCAGTTTCAGGGAAGAATTGAGTCCCCAATAGTCCCATCAGGAAGAAGCTAAAAACAAATATTGCTATAGAAGCGAAAACAACAGTCCATCTGTGAAGCAGCGACCATGTTAAGACTCTTTCATATTTTCCATTAAGGATTTCAAAGAAATGATTAAAGTAATAAAGTATATTCTTAAACCAATTCTTTGATTTCTTTAACCCTTCATCTTCTCTGTGAAGCCATTTTGATGAAAGCATAGGAGTAAGGGTAAAAGCTACGAATAGTGATACAAGCACAGCTGCTGAAATTGTTATACCGAACTGGTAAAAGAATCTTCCAACAATACCCGGCATAAAAGCGACAGGTACAAATACAGCAACTATAGTGAATGTAGTAGCCATAACTGCCAGTCCGATTTCATCAGAAGCTGATTTAGCAGCCTCCATGGGAGTTTCACCCTGACTCATATGCCTGTAAATATTCTCTATTACAACAATAGCATCATCAATGAGCAACCCCACTGCCAGTGATAATGCAAGCAATGACATCATGTTCAATGTGAAGTTGAGTGCATACATAATAATGAAACTTGCTATAATAGAAGAAGGAAGAGCAAGTGCACTAATTATTGTTGCCCTGAAATTTGCAAGGAACAGATAAATAACTATTACCGCAAGCAGACCGCCATAGATAATGTCAAAAAGAACATCATTAACTGAATCTTTGATATAGATACTGTTATCCTTTGCAATATTTATGTTTATATCTGACGGAAGTTCTTTCTTCAGAACCTCAAGCTGCTGGTTAACTTCCTTTGCAACTTTAACTGTGTTGCTCCCTGACTGTTTGATGATATTAAGTCCGACAGCAATTTTACCATTGACACGGGTCAAACTTGTCTGCTCAATAATACCATCAGTTACTTTCCCGATATCAGACAGGTAAACCGGTTTTCCCATAGGTGTAGCAACAATTACTTTATTGAAATCCTCAACATTCCTGTACTTTCCCATAGTCCTTAACAGCAATTGGTGAGATCCCTGGATCAAATTGCCACCGGGGATTTCGACATTCTGAGTGCTAACGCTATTTATAACATCCTGAATGGAAAGATTATAAGCTTCAAGACGAGAGGCATCTATTTCAACCTGAACTTCTTTTTCCGCACCACCAACAAGATCAACAGAACCGACTCCCGGGATATTTTCCAGACGCTTTTTAACAATATCCTTTGTGAAAGCAGTTATCTCTCTTGCGGGTCTATTCCCAGAAACAGTTATTGAAAAGATAGGAAAGCTCTGGGCATCATATCTTTGAATTACCGGGTCTTTTGTTTCTGTTGGGAGATCAGCTTTTATAGCAGCTATTTTTTCTCTGACATCCTGGGCAGCAGATTTACCATCGACTTCCAGTTTGAAAGCAATAACAATAATGGACATATTCTCTTCAGATGTTGATTGAATATAATCCACCCCGGCTACAGGGTTAACTGCATCCTCTATTTTCTTTGTAACATCAGTTTCAATTTGTTCAGGTCCGGCCCCGGGCAGAACTGTAGTAACAATTACAAATGGAATATCAACATCAGGATATAAATCCACATTTAATTTCATGTAAGAAAACAATCCAAGGACAATCAATGCGAAAATCATCATTGTAGCGAAGACGGGTCTTCTTATTGATACATCAGCTAATTTCATTTTTCAATTTCCGTTATCATTAATAAATGTATTACCGGTTTTTTGAAACGCGGACAATAGTCCCTTCTTTTAGTTTATTCATTCCCAGAGTTACAATTTCGTCTCCATCTTTAAGACCGGATAAGACCTCAACATTTTCTCCATCCGAGATACCAGTTGTTATATTTCTAAATGAAGCTTTCCCGTCAGATATAACAAAAACCCTGGAAGAATTATTATCTTTAACAACCGAACCGAAAGGAATAGCTGTAATCCCATGCAGGCTTTTCAGTTCAACATTCACCCTGCAGAACATACCGGGCTTAAACCATTTATCAGTTGTATTATGGAATAAAGTTTTAATATCAAAGGTACGTGACTGAACATTTGCTGATTTGGACAGCTGAACAATCTTACCATTCATAATCAGATCAGGTTTCAATTCAGAAAATACATCTGCCGGCTGTCCGGAGTAAATACCGGCAATATCATCTTCCCCTACATTAAATAATGCCTTCATATTTTCAATTTTAGCAATAACAACGATTGCCATTCCCGGGTTGGCGAGTTCACCCACATTAACATTTATAGCAGTAACTATACCCGACAAAGGAGCAGTTAATTCGACAGTACTTTTGACAGCCTCAAAGTTAGCTTTTGCTACATCATATTGAGTCTGGGTTCCATCCAAAAGCTGCCGGGAAACAGCACCTTCCTTAAAAAGAGCTTTCATTCTATCCAGATCTTTCTCAGAATTAAGGTATCCGGCACGAACCTGGAAATACTGAGATGTAGCACCGGCTTTATCAAGACCGATTACTACAGTTCCCTTGCTCACATATTGTCCCGATTTTACATTTATTTCAATAATTCTTTCAGATATTTTAGAAATTATATTTTCCTGTTCTTCGCCTTCGAGAGAAGCGGAAAACGATTTAACAAGTTTAATATCTTTCTTATCAACCTTAGCTGTTTCTACAGCCACAGTATCGGAATAAAGAGGTTTATCAGTAACTATATCAGTTTTATCTTTTTTACCGCATCCCGAAACGAGCAGAACAAGTGACAAAGTAAATAAACTGAAGAAGTATTTATTTCTCAACATTTTATCTCCCGGTATTAGTAGTTTTCAAAGCTTACGGCGTTTTCCCATTCCGCTTTAGCAATTAAATAATCGTAAATGGCCTGAGCGTAATTTGTCTGGGCAAATGTAAATGCAGCCTGAGTATCAATTAATTCAAGTTGAGTGCCAACGCCATTTTTATATCTTGTCTGAGCGATCTTAATTGTTTTATCTGCCTGTTCCAGGTTTTTCTCCTGAGCTTTAATCCTTTTTCTGGCTTCTTCCATTTTAAGGCCGGCCTGCATGATCTGAATCTTCAATCCTTCTTCAACCTTTCTCTTTGTCAGCCCGATTTTTTCTTTATCGATAATAGCCTGTTCAATTCTTGCACCTCTGCTGAACCCGTCGAATAAAGTATAATTAAGCTGCAACCCTACAGCAAAGCTCTTTGCCCAATCATAGTTCTTCATATCAAATGAATTATCCTGTGTCTGAAAATCGTATTGTCCAAAGAAAGCCAGAGAAGGGAAATAATCGGAACGCTGAATGGTTATATTTTTAGCAAGAAGTGACTCCTGGATTCCTAACTGTTTTACCAAGGGGAAATTATCTACCGCCTCAATGTTTTTGTTATTCACAAGATCGGGTGACATTTCATCATATTTGAAATCTCCGATAACATCAATAGGATTATTGATATCAAGAGCCAAAAGATTTTTAATATAATTCCTGGCCATGACAAGATCATTCCTGGCCTGAATGAGTACCGGTTCCGAATTAGCAAGCTGCACTTCAGCTCTAAGAAAATCATATTCGGACGAGACCCCTTTATCGAATAGTGCTTTTACATTATCATAGTTAGCCTTAGCGACGTCATATCCGGCCTGGCTTACATCAACAAGTTTTTTCATTAAAAGTATGCTATAGAATGCCTTCTTAACATTTAACGCCAGATCATTCCTTGTTCCCCTATCCCCTTCTTTCGAATAATTGGAATATTCTCCGGCAATCTGAATTGCAGTATTCACCTTTTGGTTGTAGATAACCTGGCTCATTGTAATAGCAGCATCAAAACTATTTTTTGAACCAAGTTCAATTTGCAATGTCTGATTTGTTGGATTGAATAGAGGATCTGGAGGGATAAATAATACAGGTAATTTTATATTCCTTGTGTATGTACCCTTAAAGTCAATCTTTGGGAAAGCATTGGCGTATGCTTCGTCAATCTGGGACTGGGATTTATCAATGTCCTTGTGTGAAATCTGAACATCCCAATTCTTATCCAGAGCTTTTTTAATAGCGTCATCCAGGGTTAAAAATAAAGTATCGCTTTTATTCTGGGCGGAAAGCAGAAAAGAAGAAACTAACAATAGGAAGACTAAGTATTTCATTCAGTGTCCCAACTCTTAATTTGAAATAGTACTTCAAAAATAAGAAAATTAGCTGAATATTAAATAGAGGATGGTATTTATTTTATAAAAAAAAGCAAGGAGAAAATTAAGAAACAGGAGTGTGAAAATAATAAAGGGATCCCCGCTTTCGCGGGGATGACAGTTAATGTACTATTTATTATTTAGAACAAACCTTCAATTGAGAGATATCTTTCACCAGTATCGTAATTGAACGTAAGGATTTTTAAACCTTCCGGAATATCCGGTAGTTTTTTAGCAACGGCGGCAAGTGAAGCCCCTGAAGAAATTCCAACAAAGACACCTTCTTCCTTTGCAGATCTTTGGGCATATTGGAAAGCTTCCTCCTTGGATACTTTAATTGTTCCATCAAGAAGAGTAGTATCAAGAATAGCAGGAATAAATCCAGCTCCTATTCCCTGAATTGGATGCGGCCCGGGAACTCCTCCGGCAATAACAGGTGAAAGTTCTGGTTCTACGGCAAAAACTTTAAGTGAGGGGAACTTCTTTTTAAGGACCTTAGCAACTCCTGTAATATGTCCGCCTGTACCAACGCCTGTAATCAGATAATCCAACCCATCCGGGAAGTCATTCACTATTTCCCTTGCAGTATTATCAATATGAGCCTGAACATTTGCGGGATTTTCAAACTGCTGGGGTATCCAGACATTATCTTTGGAGGCTTTTATTTCCTCAGCTCTTGCTATTGCACCTTTCATTCCTTTCTCTTTAGGTGTAAGTTCAAGTTTAGCTCCATAAGCAGCCATTAAACGTCTTCTTTCCAGGGACATTGATTCAGGCATAACAAGAATTACTTCATATCCCTTAACGGCAGCTACCATAGCAAGACCGATCCCCGTATTCCCGGAAGTCGGTTCCACAATAGTAGTTCCTTTTTTTAATATTCCTTTTTTCTCAGCATCCTCAATCATAGAAAGTGCGATTCTGTCTTTTATGCTTCCTCCCGGGTTTGCTCTTTCATGTTTAGACCAAACCTCGTGTTTAGTACCGAACAATCTGTTAATCCTGACAATGGGAGTATTGCCAATCGTTTCGAGTACATTCTTGTATTTCATTTTATCTCCTTATATAATATATTCTAATGTGTCAAAATAGTTTTCATTTGATTTGACTCTAACTTCACTTTTACTATAAACAACAGAATTAGGAGGAGTAGACTGGGTAACCCAAGAATTGCCTCCGATTATACTGCTCTTTCCTATAGTTGTATTACCACCTAATATTACGGCCTGTGAATAAATAATTACATCATCTTCAATTGTCGGATGACGTTTAGTATTCATCAGACTTTTATCAACACTCAAAGCACCCAAAGTTACGCCCTGGTAAATTTTAACATTCTTCCCGATTTCTGTTGTTTCTCCAATCACAATCCCGGTACCGTGATCAATGAAGAATGGTGAATCTATTTTGGCACCAGGGTGAATATCAACTCCTGTCATCTGATGAGCATGTTCGGTTAATATTCTTGGAATAATTGATATATTTAATTTGTACAGTTCATGAGCAAGACGGTAAATCAGGATAGCCATAAATCCAGGATAAGCCAGAATTACTTCATCAATACTTTCGGCAGCAGGATCTCCTTTATATATTGCATCAGCATCATCCCAGAGCATATCATGCACTGCCGGTATTCTGGACATAAAAGAATGCGCCGTTTTTGCAACATCCTCATCGCTCTTATTATTGTTTATTTTTAGCAGCGTTATTAGATTCCTTTCCAAAAGACGCATGTTTGCAAGCACATCCTCAGGGACATAATAGACTTTATCTGAGAAATGAGGAAACAGAAAATCCTTCAGATCATTGAATAAAGCGATAGATTCATTTTTCAAAGAAGCATTGCATGAATGTATTTCTCTTTTACTGAGTAAAGTATTGGCGAACTGATAATAAAGAGCATTTTCATCTTTATTTTTTACCATGGCTGGAATTCCTGTATTTAAATAAATTACTTTTAAGATAAGGAATTTTAATTTAATTTATTCAAATTAAGTAGTTTATTTTTTACTATTTTATAAATATTAATACTGCACATAATTTAATTATAAGTATAAATATTCTTTTAGCTTAATAAAGTTCCTTAAATCACATTTGATTATATTTGGTTAAATCGGATTTGAATTATTATTATCTCCTTAACTCCTCAACCGGTTCGGTTGAATAATAAAGGAATACAAAATGAAAAGACACATAATCTTACTGTTTTTAAGCGTTCTGTTTTTTATAAATTCTTATGCACAACATAAGGCTCCAAACCCGGAAATTACTGCGCCGGAGATCCAGCATCATATTGAATTCCTGGCTTCCGATGAATTACGCGGTAGATTAAGCGGAAGTAAGGAAATTCAGATTGCAGCAAATTATATTAAAGATGAATTTGAATTATACGGGCTTAAACCGCTTTTTGGAAACTCATATTTTCAGGAATATAATTTTATATCTGATGTTAAACTTTCTAAGAATAATTCCTTATCTCTGATTATTAATCAATCGCAGGAGACCAAACTAGAACTTTATAATGATTACATTCCGACCACATTTTCAGGTAAGAATAATGTAATGGCCGATCTTGTATTTGCAGGTTATGGAATATCAGCCCCAAAACTAAAATATGATGATTATGAAGGTTTAGATGTTAAGGGGAAAGTTGTTGTAGTTATGCGTAATTCACCTGAATATGATAAGCCCCGCTCTGATTTCGATAAATACTCAAGTTTGCGGTACAAAGCGACTACTGCAAAAGATAAAGGAGCTGTCGGTATTATTTTCGTTAACGGATATATGCCTGTTGATTCCGCAGACGGTTTAGTTAAATTCAAATTCGACAGAGCACCGGGAGCAAAAGACTTTCCTGTTGTTCAAATTAAAAGAAATTTCGCTGACCTGCTTTTTAAATCAGCAGGCTTAGATTTTTCCGCTTATCAAAAGGAAATGAAGGAGAATAAAAAGCCGGCATCATTTGTATTTAAGAACGCATCAGCAAACTTATCTACTGAAGTTGAAGAAATTAATTTAATAGACAGGAATGTAGCCGGTTATCTTGAAGGGACAGACCCGGTACTCAAAAATGAATATATAGTTATTGGGGCACATTATGACCATCTGGGAATGGGAATTGAGGGTTCTTTATATAAAGGGAAAGAAGAGAAGATTCATCATGGAGCAGATGATAACGCCTCGGGTACAGCCGGAGTAATGGAGCTTGCAGAAAAATTTGCTTCAGTTAAAGGTCTGCTGAAAAGAAGTATCATATTTATTACTTTTTCGGGAGAGGAGCTGGGATTATTAGGGTCAAATTACTTTGTTAATAATCTTCCTGTACCAGAAAATAAAATTGTTACAATGATAAATATGGATATGATAGGAAGACTGAGGGAAAAAGCCCTTACCGTTTATGGTATGGGAACGTCGTCAGGCTGGAAGGATTTATTGAATAAAGAAAATATATATAAGTTCAAACTTGCTTTTAATGATGAAGGGTTCGGACCAAGCGATCATTCCTCGTTTTACGGGAAAGGGATTCCAGTACTCTTCTTCTTTACAGGAGTGCATGAAGATTATCACCGTCCGACTGATGAAGCAAAGCTGATCAATTCAGCTGGTGAAGATTCAGTGCTTCATTATGTTTATGATGTAACGGAGGTTATTGATACAATGAGTACAAAACCTGATTATATAAAAGTCGCGAGGAAAGAAACATCCGGAGAATGGAAAGTATATGCAGGAACAGTCCCTGATATGTCAAACACCTCTGAGGGATTTAAGTTATCCGGAGTAAGCCCGGGTGGTCCAGCTGAAGTTGCCGGATTAAAAGGAGGAGACACAATGCTTAAGTTTGGTGACCGGGGCATAAATAATATTTATGATTTTGTTTATGCACTTCAGGATCATGTACCAGGTGATGTTGTAAAAGTTATAGTGAAAAGAGGCACTGAAAAACTAACTTTAACTTTAACATTAGGAGCTAAATAAGCATATTTATCATTTAGGCGCAAAGCCTGTCCCGGAGAGTCGAGACAAGCTTTTTTAGAACTATTGACAATAATAGAATTATTTATTATTGTTGCAATCAAACAAAAGATAGTTTATTAAAGAATTATTTATTAATTTGCTGATGGGTTATTCAGTAGAAGGTTTTCAAGAAGGGGATTTGTGTTAAATATTGCTACTCAGCAATAAATAAAGGGAGAAAAAAACAATCCCAGGTGGCTCTCAGGTGCCTGACAGATGCCTCTCACGTGCCAAAACGACAGTTTATAAACGGTCTTACGCAAGTCTTACCGCTTAGTCATTCCAGTAGTATTTATTATCAGTTGCAGTATAAAACATTACTCACCTTATGGTAAATCGGAAAATTAGGGAATCGAGGCTATTTCATTTTCAATAAGTCGATACTTTATTTTTTCTTCGATTGGCAATGTGACCAATCTCTCAACTAAGATAGTTGAAATTGACTAAACTTTAATAATGGAATTCTAATCCAACCTAACTATCAGGAGTCTTATGGTCAATTCAGAAAAGTTTTTATTCTCTAATGAAACTGAACCGCATAAGAAAAGGACAAAAGATATATTATCTGCTCATCCTAAAGTAAAACAGTTCATTGGCAAAAACCCATATACTTTTTTAATTATTGTTTTGGTTGTTTCTCTTCAGTTAACAATTGCTTATCTACTTAGGCATCAACCATGGTGGGTGGCATTAATTATAGCCTATTTTATTGGCGCATTTGCTAACCACAATTTATATGTTTGTATTCATGAAGCCACTCATAATCTTATATTCAAAAATAAAACCGCAAATATTGCGGCAGCGATTACTGCTGACCTTGTAAATGTAGCACCGGGAGCCATTTCGTTCAGAACTTACCACCTTAAACATCATTCTTTCCAAGGTAATTATAATCTTGATGCTGATCTTGCAAGCAGATGGGAGGCAAAGTTAATAGGTAACTCATTTATCGGAAAATCTATATGGCTTATGTTATTTCCACTCTTCCAGGCATTAAGACCACCGAGACTGAAGGAAATTAAATTTTCTGATAAATGGACTTTTGTTAACTGGCTATTTGTTTTCGGAATGGATGCTGTTGTAATAGTTTATTTCGGGCCCATTTCTTTTTTGTACCTGGTATTTTCGTTTTTCCTTTCGATTGGGTTTCACCCTTTAGGAGCAAGATGGATACAGGAACATTTTTTAACTTATCCGCCGCAGGAAACCTACAGTTATTATGGAGTCCTTAATATTCCTGCACTTAATGTAGGTTATCATAATGAACATCACGATTTCCCGTCTGTGCCATGGAACCATCTTCCGAATATCAGGGACACAGCTCCTGAATTTTATAACACTTTACGTTTCCACACATCATGGTTTCGTTTATTTTTCAAGTTTCTGTTTGACCCGAATTTATCGTTGCATTCGAGGATGCTTAGAACCAAACGCGGTGCAAAATAATCATTTGTCATTCTGAAGGAGCGAAGCGACTGAAGAATCTCTTTATTTACAATAACTTAGAGATTCTTCACTTCGTTGTTATGTTAAAAGTCAAGTCATTCGATAAGGAGCGTCCTTTTTCTTTTTATATTTTGGAAAGAGATAAGCTCATAAGTGATTATAATGCCTATCCCTTTCCCTGGGGGAACAAAA
>Ga0182027_10002110_pt1 | contig 32472 bp, 29 predicted proteins | sample 712E1DmetaG_FD_121300 | JGI IMG/M metagenome (GOLD analysis project Ga0182027, IMG submission 121300) | Permafrost microbial communities from Stordalen Mire, Sweden - 712E1D metaG (Illumina Assembly) | ecosystem: Environmental > Terrestrial > Soil > Wetlands > Permafrost | place: Sweden...
AGGACGGCTTCCTCCTGGTACTTGAGCTTCTTGAAGCCTATGGGGACGTATATGTCGTCAAGCTCAGATGTGCGGCTCAACTCGTTCCGAAAATACTCGTACAGGAGCTTCAGGTAAAGCTCATGGGGCGTGAACTCCGCAAAGGGAGAGCGGTTGACGATTGTATCTTCGTATGGCTTTGTGACCTCAACAGCAACAGCCCACAGTTCATTGAACTTCGCAATGGCAAAATCGTAATCCGCACGAGTCTTCAGCTCGACATTGAATTCCAAGTTGTCGGCGAGACCTGACTGGGAGAGGTTGCTCGACCCGGTGATGACGCGCCCCTTGTCCCTGTCGCCTTCAACAAAGGTCATGATGTAGACCTTCGCATGGAGGTTTTTGGCTGGATGTGCTTTGATTTCGAGCTTTCCGCTCTGAATCCATTCCACAAACTTGTGAACGCCAGTTTCAACGTCGAGGGCGTCGGGTGATGCTTCAAGCTCTTTCAGAACGTCGCTGGCGACACGTTCCTTTGCCACGGCATGAGAAACGAAAGTGAGTTCCCCCTGTTCTTTGGCCTGCTCTATGAGTTGGTATGCTGCCGCGTCAGTATTAAGCCCAATGAGAATGCGAATCTTCTCCACCGCCTCAAGCGCGGGATAGAGCTTGTAAAAGCCGCTGACGAAGAAGTAGCCAACTAGACAGTCAAAGTAGCGAGTATCTTTTTTCAGCAAAACCGTGAAACGGTCTTGGAGCGTGTTGCCAGCCTCATTTATTAGGAAGGTGAGGTCAGAACTGAGGGAAGTCAAAGGCTTCGGTAGGTCTGCCATTGGCTCGTGTTTTGTTGGATTTACCATGATTTGTGCCTTCAGCGCACTTTGCGTCAAACTATGGGCCGCAGCATGGGCTAATCGCTGACGCAGATAGAATGCTGCGTAGCCGGTGCAGATTCGCGGTATCGTAAAGTACAGCAACATCCTACTATGTTCCAGTGTCGGGCTTATGCCCGCTGGGAAGGGACAACATGCGGCCCACTGCTTTCGCGCGGCTTCCGGCGGACCCCGAGGAGAACCTGATCGATGGAAGGGCTTGACTATTGGCGTCTATGCGACGAGCTCTCGTTAGTTCAAGCGGCGCTTTTGATTGTCGGCGTCGATCCTGCGAATAGTCAGGAATGGGTTCGCGAATGGGAGCCACATAAGCGTCCAGAGGGGTTCGACGCAGCAATGGCGGCTCTGACTCATGCCGTTCTCGCGGCGCGTCTTAAGGCAACTATCCGTAAGAATGCCAGGGAATACGGATGGATGGAACAGCCCGAAGCCGATGAGATAGCGGATATGAGTGACCAAGGTTTCAGAATCTTGTACAAAACCGAACCGGATTGGAAGCTCACAACCATTATGGTTGACGATCTGCGGACTTGGCTCCGTGGGAGGGGGATCAAATCGGGGTTCTTCTTCCCACAGGAAACAGAATCGGAAGACTATCTCAATGAATCGGACGAGCACTACTCGCCAAAGCTTGCAGCGGCGGTTACTGCATGGGAGGCGGTGAGCCGTGATCCGTCCTTACTTCGCGGAAAAACGGTCAAACAAGCGATTCTGATTTGGCTAAGACGTAACGCTGACCAATATGGCTTGACGAAAGATGATGGAAGCCCGAATGAGCAAGGCATCGAAGAAGTGGCGAAAATTGCTAATTGGGATACCAAAGGCGGCGCTCCAAAGACGCCGAGCGAGTAACCTGCCCACCCATTTTCACCCCTTATTATCTGAAACTTATCGACTGTGAAGCCATTAAAATCCCGGAGGGTTCGCTGCGGTTCCAACCCACCCCTTACCTGAATATCTGCACCCAAGTTTTCTGAACTCGACCATCTATCCAACCAGCTCCCACGATGTCAAGATCGCCTCAAACCGGACAAGTCCGGTATGCATCATCAGGAGCGAAGCATGGCCGAAGACATTCAAATGCCCTCTACAATTCTGCGCCGCAAACAGGTCCAGAGCCGCATCGGTCTCTCCCGCAGCACGTTGTATTTGCGCATAGCGCACGGACTCTTTACCCACCCGGTGAGCTTGGGCGGGCGGTCTGTAGGCTGGCCTGAGCACGAAGTCGGGGCGCTGAACGCTGCGCGGATTGCAGGCAAGCCGGATGCAGAGATTCGCGCTCTGGTGGCACAACTAGAAACGGCCCGCAAGGCAGCGGCATAGAGACGCCGTGCCCGATGCCCAAACTCCCCAATTATCGCCGGGTCAAAATTCACCGCAGCTACACGGTGGAAGAGGTTGCGCGCCTGTTAGAGGTCCACAAGAATACGGTACGGGCCTGGTTGAGGAGTGGGCTGCCCAAAATCGACCACAGACACCCTACAGTGATTCTCGGCACGGCTCTCTTTGACTTTCTCCACGCGCGGCGAAAGAGCAAGAAGCGGCCCTGCCAGCCGGGAGAAATCTACTGCGTGCGCTGCCATGCTCCGGAACAGCCTGCCGGGGAAATGGCAGAATACGAGCCGGTCACAGAGAAATTCGGGAACCTGATGGGCATTTGTCCGAATTGCGGAGGGTTGATCTACCGACGCGCCAGCTTTGAAAGGCTGGCCCTGATCCGGGGGAACTTGGACATCACGTTTGTGGAGGCTCGGCGACGTGTTAAACGAGAGTAATGACCCCACCGTAAACGGTGACTTCTGACAAGGGTGAGCAACCATGATGAAATACAACCCGGAAAACGAGCGAATCAAGCGCAAATACTTCGCCTATCTGAAAGAAGCCAAGCGCCACAGCGAACCCACGGTGGACGCCGCCGCGAAGGCCCTGAGCCGGTTTGAAGAGTACACCCGGCATCGGAACTTCAAGGCGTTCCACTTTGAACAAGCGGTAGCGTTCAAGCGGCATCTGGCAGAGCAAACGGGGCAGAGGTCCGGGGAGAAGCTGAGCAAGGCGACCTTACATGCCACGCTGACGCAGTTGAAGCAGTTCTTTTTCTGGCTTGCGGGGCAGCCTGGGTACAAGGCGCGCCTTCAGTATGCCGATGCCGACTACTTCAACCTGTCGGATAATGACACGCGCATTGCCACAGCCCAGCGGGGACGGAAAGCCCCGACGCTGGAGCAGGTAAAGCATGTGATTCAGATGATGCCGGACGATAGCGAAATTGAACGTCGGAATCGCGCTCTGGTGGCCTTTACGCTCATAACAGCCGCGCGAAATTCGGCCATTGCTTCCATGAAGCTGAAACATGTGGACCTGAAAGAGGGGTGCTTCCAGCAGGATGCACGCGAGGTGAAGACGAAGTTCAGGAAGACCTTTACGACGTACTTTTTCCCTGTGGGTGATGGCATTCAGGAGATTGTGGCGGATTGGGTGCGCTTCTTGCGGGAAGAGAAGTTGTGGGGCAACAACGATCCACTGTTCCCGGCAACGTGCATTGTGGTAGGACAGACTCACCAGTTTGAAGCGGCGGGACTAAAGCGAGAAAATTGGAGCACCACTACGCCAATTCGGACGATCTTCCGCGACGCATTTGAGCGCGCGGGCTTGCCCTATTTTCATCCGCACAGCCTACGGAGCACACTGGGACAGCTTGGGCAACGAGTCTGCAAATCGCCCGAAGAATTCAAGGCGTGGAGTCAGAACTTTGGGCATGAGAATGTGCTTACAACCTTGATGAGCTATGGAAAGGTGGCGACAGAACGGCAGGGGGAGATCATTCGGGGACTGGGTAGTACGCGGCAGTCAGGCCAGCAGGGCATGGAGGAATTCGCGGAAGCCGTGGCTCAAAAACTGCGGGAAGCAGGCGCGAGCATTTCTGCGGAGAAATAACGCGCTCACGCTATGCAGCAGAGCCACGGAAAGGTAGCACCTTGCCGCCGCGCTGGGTGCGTTCCAGAAAATCAGCCCAGTCCTGCATCATCTTGGCGCGCGGCTTCAAGTAGAGAGCATGGTTATATGCGGAACTCACGGCGTTGCGTGGGGCGTGTGCAAGTTGTAGCTCGATATGCTCATGAGCGTAGCCCTGCTCATGGAGGACGGTGGAGGCCAGCCCTCGGAAGCCGTGGCCAGTCATTCGACCCTTGTAACCCATGCGCTTTAATGCCCCCAGGATCGTATTGTTGCTCATTGGTTTTGTATCTGTGCGGTCGCCGGGGAAGAGCCATTCACTCTCGCCTGTCAACGTGCGGAGCACCTCTAACACTTCAATTGCCTGCTTGGACAGCGGCACAATGTGGGGGTCTCGCATTTTCATTCGTTCGGCAGGAATGTTCCATCGGGCAGCTTTTAGGTCGAACTCCGACCATTTGGCCTTAATCAATTCACTGGTGCGCACAAAGGTAAGCGCCATGAGCTTCATGGCCAGACGGGTGACGTGGGTTCCTTGATAGACCTCGATTGCCTTCAGCAAGGCGGGGAGTTCCTTTGCGTCAATCCGAGCAAGATTTGTCGTGTGGGTAGGTTTCAATACGTCGGCGGGACGAATCTCGCTGGCTGGATTCCGCTTTGCGTATCCGTGGGCAATCGCGTACCTAAAGATCTGTCCCACGTTCTGCATTGCACGTTTGGCCAAATCACCAGCGCCGCGCGCCTCAATCGCTTTGACCATTGCTACGAGTTCCGGCGCTTCGATCTCCGATATTGGGCGCGCGCCGAGTAGAGGGAAGATATTGGCATCCATGCGACGCCGCGTTGCGTCCACATGCTGCCCGCTTTTTTCGACCATCCAATGGTCGAACCAAAGGCCCGCGATAGTGCGGAAGGAATTTTGAGCGGAGACCATTTCTGCTGTTTTGGCGGCCTTGCGTTGCACCATTGGATCGATGCCCATGGCGAGCAGTTTCCGTGCCTCTGAGTGGCGTTCTCTTGCAAGCGCCAGGGGCACATCCGGGTATTGGCCGAAGGACATCAGCTTTTCCTTGCCCTCGTGCTTGTATGCCCAGCGCCAGAGCTTGCCACCAGCCGGAGTGACCCAAAGATAGAGGCTTCCAGCGTCACTCAAACGGTATGGCTTTTCAGAAGGCCGGGCCTTGCGAACTTCAGTGTCAGTCAGCGCCATTTCAACCCCCAAAATAAGCCCGCCTGGGAAAGTACCCCCCTTTGGGAATCAAGATACCCCCCAAAGTACCCCCCGCAGGACTTGGCTTCCATAGTACGCCTTTGGACATAAAAATACGAAATCCCCAATGTTTATCGGGGATTTTCGCCTTTATTAGGATGTTCTTGGATGGCTTAAAACAGGTTCGTGGTGGGCAGTGAGGGACTCGAACCCCCGACTTCGTGCTTGTAAGGCACGCGCTCTAACCAACTGAGCTAACCGCCCACGCCGCCGCGAACAGGTGCGGCCTATTGCCATGATACCAGCGCGTTCATGATGCGGAAGACGCGGCGCAGCCAATTGATAGACTCACTGCGTGGGCCATCTGATCGTGAACGCCGACGATTTCGGGCTGACGTCCGGTGTCAATCGCGCCATCATCGAATTACACTGCGCTCGAGTCCTGACCAGCACCTCGCTGATGGCGCGCGCCGCCGCCACGAGCGAAGCCATCGATCTTGCCCTCTCCACCCCAACGCTGGGCGTCGGCTGCCACGTGGTTCTCATTGACGGCGAACCTGTGCTGCCTCCGCATCAGATTCCCACGCTCGTCGATCCGCGAACCGGCCGCTTTCCGTCCGCGCTCACCGCATTCCTGTTGCGCCTCTTCACCGGCCGCATCCGCACTTCCGAAATCGAGGCCGAAGCCGCAGCGCAGATCGCCGTACTCCAGAGCCGCGGCCTGCGTCTCACCCACATCGACACCCACAAGCACACACACATCTTTCCCGCTGTCCTCCGCCCGGTGCTGCGCGCCGCCCGCGCTTGCGGTATCCGCGCCATCCGCAATCCCTTCGAGCCCGAATGGGCCATCCGCGCAACGCACGGCGCACCCTGGCTGCGCCTCGCTCAGATCGGCGCTTTGCGCTGGCTGGAACCCGTCTGCCGACGCACCCTCGCCGACGAAGGATTTATCACGACAGACGGCACGATCGCTGTAGCCGGCACCGGCATCCTGGACGCCGCAACTCTACGTTCGCTGCTTCAGAGCCTCCCCTCCGGCACATGGGAACTTGTCACGCACCCCGGCTACAATGATGCCGATCTCGAACGCGTGCAAACCCGCCTTCGTGCTTCGCGCGACATCGAACGCGAAGCTCTCCTCGCGGTCAGAGAATTCCCCGACATCGACCTTACATCGTTTGCTCAGCTCGAAGCGACCGGCGACGGAGCAAAATGTCAACCAGGTGCTACTTTTCGAGTAGGCGACTAACCGGCCTGTACTTGGCCCACCAGCTTCCGTGCTCACCGCGTACGCAGGAATGCCACCGTGCCCCCTGCGAGAAGCGCACTCGTCACGAGAACCATCACGCCAGCCACCTGGCTCCCTGTAAGGTCAGTAAGAAAGCCAATTGCATACGGCCCTGCAAAGCCCCCAATATTCGCCATCGTGATCAGCCCGCATGCTGCCGCCGCAACCCTCGCGTTCAGCAGTTTTGTGGGCAGGGCCCAGTAACACGGGTAGTAGCTCATGATCCCCATCATCGCGATGCAGAACCCAATCACGACCACCGGCGGGCTGATCCCCGTCAACTGGCTCAGCGCCAGTCCCGCAGCCGCCACACTCGCGGCAATCGTGGCATGCCGCTTGTGCAATCCCGTTCCGTCAGCGTTCCAACCCATCAGGATCATTGCCGGGATGGCGCACACGTGCGGAAGTGACGCAATCAGCCCCACCTGCCACAGCGTCAGGCCCGGCAGCCTCTGCACCATCTTCGGCAGCCAGATGTTCATGCCGTATCCGGTCAGGTTAATGAAGAAGTATCCAGCCACCAGGATCACCACGGTGCCGCTGCAAAACGCCCGCAGGATGCCGATCTCCGCCTGCCCGCTCTCCTGTTCCTTCTTTTCGCGCTCCAACTCTCCCACGATCCACGACCGTTCGTCCTCGCTCAGCCACTGCGCGTCCTTCGGCCGGTCCGTCAGATAGAACAAGGTGGCGATTCCGCAAATCGTCGCCGGAATCCCTTCGAGGATCAACAGCCAGCGCCAGCCGGAGAATCCCAGCCAGTGGACGCTCAACAGACCGCCGGCAATCACTCCACCGGTGGCGCTCGAAATCGGCACAGCGGTCATGAAGAGTGCTACCGCTTTGGCGCGATCCTCTTGCCGGAACCAGTGGGTCATATAGACGAGCACAGCCGGGAAGAAGCCCCCCTCGGCTGCCCCCAGCAGAAAGCGGATGATGTTGAACTGGGTTGCTGTCTCGACGAAGCCGGTAAGCGATGCCAGGAATCCACAGCCAATCATGATGGCTGCAATCCAAGTGCGCGCGCTCCGGCTGTGGGCGACCATGGCGCCCGGAATCTCCAGCAGGCAAAGGCCGACGAAGAAAATTCCCGCTCCGAATCCGAATACCTCGTTCGAGAAGTGCAGCTCTCGAGTCATGTCGAGACCCGCGAACCCAACGTTCACGCGGTCAATGAACGCTGTCATGTAAATGAGAAAGAGGAAAGGCAGGAGCCGCCGCGCGATTTTGCGCCGGGCAGTCGCGGAAGCGTTCACGAGCGCAAGCGTCACATGGACTCCTGGCGCCACGGCGATCAAAGAACCCCAGCGGGCGTGGCACTTTCGCTGAGTCTACACGAGATGAACGATGCCCCGGTTGCCTTCTTCAATTTGAGGGACCAAGTCCACCTCGGCGTGGTTCCGGTCGTGTCACCGTCAACCCGCAAGTTTCCTTTTGGCAAACTTCCGTACAATTGCTGACCCACCGACCTCGCAGGTAAACTCCTCCTACAGCTTTGGAAGCAGGCAACAGCTTGCCGCTTGGCAGACATTTGCCTGATTTGACACCGCAAACCCTGACTCAAGAGAAGGCTCCATGCGCATCGGGATCACCTGTTATCCCACCTACGGCGGTTCGGGCGTGGTCGCCACCGAGCTGGGGATTGAACTCGCCGCCCTGGGCCACCAGGTCCACTTCATCTCCTACTCGCAGCCCTTCCGTCTGAACGGCCGCGACGACGGCATCTTCTACCACGAGGTCCCCGTCTCCAATTACCCGCTATTCGAGTTTCCCCCTTACGATCTCGCCCTCGCCTCGCACATGGCGGAAGTGGCCGAATACTACTCCCTGGACCTGCTCCACGTGCACTACGCGATCCCCCATTCCGTGTCGGCGCTACTCGCCCGGCAGATGCTCGCCGCCCGCGGCCGCCGTCTGCCTTTCGTCACCACCCTGCACGGCACCGACATCACGCTGGTCGGGCTCGACCGCAGCTATCTTCCCATCACCCGATACGCCATCCAGGAAAGCGACGGCGTCACCAGCATCTCCGACTACCTCCGCGAAAAAACCATCGCCGACTTCGACGTCACGCGCCCCATCGAGACCATCACCAACTTTGTGAACTGCGACGTATACACGCCTTTCAAGGATGAGGCCGCGCGCGCCTGCGCCCGCCTGCATCTGGCCGCGCCCGACGAATCCATCCTCATGCATCTCTCCAACTTCCGCCCCGTCAAGCGCGTCGTCGACGTGGTCCGTATCTTCGCTCGCATCGTCCGTGAGCGCCCCGCGCAACTCGTCCTCATTGGCGACGGCCCCGACCGCTCCGCCGCCGAGTGGCTCGCCCACGACCTCGGCATCCACGCCCGCGTCCACTTCCTCGGCAAGCAGGAGCGCGTCAGCGAGCTGCTCGCCCTGGCCGATCTCCTGCTCATGCCCAGCGAACTCGAATCCTTTGGCCTCGCTGCCCTTGAAGCCATGGCCTGCAAGGTCCCGTCGATCGCCACCCGCGTCGGCGGCGTCCCCGAGCTCATCGACGACGGCATCACCGGCCTGCTCTTCGCCGTCGGCGACGTCGAGGGCATGGCCGCCGGAGCCCTGGCCCTGCTCAACGACGCTCCGCGCCTCCAGGCCATGCGCGAAGCCGCCCGCAAGAACGCACAAAAGCGCTTTTGCGCCAATCTCGTCGTTCCGCAATATGTCCGCTTCTACGAGCAGATCCTGGAAAAGTCAGGGGCGTAGTCGAATCTCTACAACATTTCCGGCGGCGATTCGTCTTCACTATGGAAAGAGCACGGGTCGCCTCGCGGCCCCGGCTACGAGTCCTGAGCCACGATTACAGCGTGCGCTTGAACAACGGCGTGGCGATCAACAGCGTGGCGATGCCGAATGTGGTCAAGAACAGAAGGTCGGGCCAGATGGCGACCCAGCCACCGTCTTTGAGAAGAACGGCCTTGAAGCCGTGAATCGCATACGTGAAGGGATCGACAACGGACATCGCCTGCATCCACTTTGGGAACGACGCTGTGGGATACATAGCGCCTGAGGGATATAGCAGGAGTATATTGAGCACGCCGAACATGGCGCGCGGCACGAGCGGGTCGTCGACACGCACCATGAGCAGAAACATCATGCCGTTGAAGGCAATGGAGCCGGCAATGATGAGGCTTAACATCTGCAGCATGATCATGGGATGAAAGACAACGCCCAGGCCAGCGATGAGCGACCCGATGACCCCGATCGATATTCCGCTCAGCGTGGCCTTGATGGCTCCGGCGGTGTTCAAGCCGAAGACCAGCTCAAGCTTGGTGATGGGCGTAACCAGGTAACCCTCGTGCACGCCGCGCGCCTTATCGTCGATGTAGAGCATGCCTCCGCCGATCATCACCGAGATATACATGGCCAGCGCCACTGTCATCGGCAGAAGATACTTCAGATAATTCACGTACGGATAAAGCTCCACCACCTCGAGCGCAATCGACTTCGCCAGCCGGTCCTGGATCTGCGGCGCATTCACCGCGTTCACCAGCGACTGCATTTCCGCTTCCAGGGTGGCCGAGGTGAATAAATCGGAGTTGTCGACAACAAGGCCGAGCTTGGGTGCGTCCTCGGCGTAGACGCGCCGCGAGTACTGCTCGGGGATGATGACTGCGGCGTCGATTTTGCCGGTGCGCACGTCCTCGCGCGCCTGCACCTCATTGTTGTACTCGATGGTGCTGAAGGTCTTGATATTCGCGGCGACGGCGGCGAACGCCTCGCGCACCTTGATCGCCTGCGGTCCATGATCATGGTCGACCACCGCCACGTGCGTGCCCACAATCTTGCCGCCGAAGGCGTTGCCGATGATGATGAGCTGCAGAATCGGCATCATCAGCGACATGATCATCAGCGTGGGCGAGCGGAAAAACTTGCGCATCTCCCGTTCGATGATGGCGAACATTCGATTCATGGCTGCGCTCCCGGCCGTGGCGGCATGAGAAAGTTCACCGGCTTCACCTGCTCATCGCGCAGTTGCCGGCCCGTGTAGTGGATAAACACATCGTCGAGAGTCGTGTTCTGCACGCTGAGCGAGGTCAGCGTCTCGCCGAGGCTCGCCGCCAGTTCCACAATCTGCATGGTGGTCTTCGATCCCGACGTGGTGAGCACGCGATAGAACCCGGCGCTTTCCGGTTGCACGCTGGTTACGCCTTCGAGTTTCTTCAGCCGCTCGTCCCACTCTTCCGTCTCGCGATCAAAATGCACCTCGACGACATTGGCGCCGGCCACGCTGTTTTTCAGCTCCACCGGCGTGCCCAGCGCCACCAGCTTGCCGTGGTCCACGATGGCAATGCGGTCGCATAGCTTGTCGGCCTCTTCCATGTAGTGCGTGGTCAGCAGCATGGTCAGGTTGCGCGTGCTCTTCAGCTTGTTCAGCATCTCCCACACCGCGATGCGCGACACCGGATCGAGGCCGGTCGTCGGCTCGTCGAGAAAGAAGATGCGCGGATTGTGCACCAGCCCCCGCGCGATTTCAAGCCGCCGCCTCATGCCGCCGGAAAGCGTCTTGGTCTGCGCGTCGCGCCACTTGGTCAGGTCAACGGCCTCGAGCACGTCCGTGATGTTCTTCTCGCGCTGCCCGTGCGGCACGCTGTAGAGCTTGGCGTAGATACTCAGGTTCTCCTCAACCGTCAAATCCTGGTCACTGGTGAGCGCCTGCGGAATCACGCCGATCATGCGCCGCACATCGTCCGGATCCTTGGCCACATCGTGCCCACCCACAATCGCCTTGCCTGCCGTCACCGGAATCAGCGTCGTCATCATGCGGATCAGCGTGCTCTTCCCGGCTCCGTTCGGTCCCAGCAAGCCAAAGATCTCGCCCTCGGCCACGGTGAAGCTCACATCCTTCACCGCTTCAAAATCTCCATAGCGCTTCACGATGTGCTCCACCGCGATGGCGATGGGCGGCGGCGCGCCGTTGCCGTTCGCCGCCAAGCCGCGGTTCGACGCCGCGCTCAATGTTTCACCAGTTTGGCTTTGGGAATGTAGACCTCGGCCGTCATGCCGGGAACAAACTTCTCGCCGGGATTGGGGATGAGCAGCTTCAACTGGATGGTTTTTATGTCGCGCTTGATGCCGCTCACGTCGCGCTGCGTGGCAAAGTCGCCCTCCGCCGATTTGGCGATGATCTTTCCATAAACCGTGTCGCCGCTGGGCATCACCACGCGCAGTGAATCGCCCAGTTGCACGCTGTCGGCCTGCGTCTCCGGCAGTGGAGCGTATACCCAGGTCTGCGTCAGGTCCATGATGGTCACGATCGGCGCACCCATGGTCACCACCTCGCCCTGCCGCGCCGCCCACACATCAACCTTGCCATCAATCGGCGAGAGCACCTGCGCATAGCCCTCCTCGACACTCGCTTCCTGGGCCAGCGCGCGGGCATTTGCTGCCTCGGCGCGTGTCTGGTCCACTGTCCGCGCCGACACTGCCGTGAGCAACTCGTGGGCGCGCGCCTGGCGCAGATTGGCTTGCGCCGCGGAAAGATTGTCGCGCGCCGCGTTCACCGCCGCCTGCGCAGCCTGCAGGCTGGTCACGGCTTCGTCCCGCGCCTGCGAACTCATGATTCCCTGCTTGGCCAACGCCACCGTCCGGCTGGTGTCGGCCTGCTGATGGTCGAAGTTCGCCTGCGCCTGCGCCAGTGCGGCCTGCGCAGCGTTCACCTGCGCCTCCGCGCTCACCGTCGCGCTCGACGTTTCACCACGGTTCTGCTGTTCCGTTTCCACCGTCCCGTTCAGCTTCGACTTCTCACTCGCCGCCGTTGCCTCCGCCGCTTTCAGCGCTGCCTGCAGGTCATCGCTCTCAATCACTGCGATCAGCTCGCCGGCCTTCACATCCTGACCCTCTTCCACCGTCAGCGTCTGGATGCGCCCCGGAATCCTTGAGCTCACCACCACTTCGTTCGCATCCACGGTGCCGATCAATTGCAAATCGCTGCTGCGCCGCGTGGTCAGCAGATACCACACCAGCGACCCCACCGTCAGCAGCCCCAAGAGAAGAAAAACTCGATTCCGTGCGCTCACTTGGTCTTCACCTCAAATCCCTTGAATTCACCGCACTCCGGCATCGGCGTATCCGCCAGTACCTTCGCCGCCAGTTCGGCGCCACGCTTTCGATCCTGGAAGATCGCCTGGCCCAAAAACTCCACCAGCGCGACTCGCCGTGCCCGCAGCACCTCCGGGTCGAAGGGGTCGAACGGCGATACCAGCCGCCATACCGGCGCGCTCAAAAAATAGAAGACGTTCGCGCCCAATGCTACGAGCACCATCTGCATCCACTCGGCCTCGATCAACTCGCCCGACGCAATCCCCTCCCGCACCATGGAGAAAAACATTGTCTGCAACGGCGCGAAGATCCTTTTCACCAGGATGGGCAGTTCCCCCTCTTCACCCATGTGCAGCCGCATCATCTCCTGCTGCATCAGGCTCTGGAACTCGCGCTGCGTCAGAATCCGGTCAAAGTGATCGAGAGCCGCGCGCAGCAGCCGCTCTCCGGGGCTCGCGTCGCGGAGGAACACCGCCATCGAGCGGTCGCGCACGCGTGCCGAGACCATCTCCAGCGTGGCAGCGTACAGCTTCTCCTTGCTCTCGAAGTAGTAATAGAGCAGCGCCTTGTTGACGCCGGCGGCATGGGCGATCTGTTCGGTGCGCGCGCCTGCGAGGCCGTTGGCGGCAAACTCGCTGAGCGCGGCGTCGAGAATCCGGCCGCGCGTCTCGACTGAGCGCTCGGCTTGGGCTTCGCTGATGGGGTGGCTCGTCATAATTAACTAACTAGTTAGTAAATTACCCCAAACCCGCCTCGCGACACAAGCCCGCCCCGTGTTTTTTCTTCCTCTAACCTCTATCCGATTGATATATAGACGGTTGTAAGATCTTCCTGCCTCGGCATACCTCCGGTCCTTGGATCTCTGAAATCGAATGCCCTACAAGCCAAAGGCTACGCGCGACCGCATCGAGTACTTGCTGTTCAGGTCTGTTCTTCCAGAAACGTCGCAAGAACAAGAGGCTGCGGTTGTGCTACGATGCGGCCATCTATGATGCCCAAATACTTCACGACTCTAATCATTACTGTGGTTCTGGTCACGTTTGTCGCTGCCTCGGCCAAATTCGTGACCCTCTCTCAAGTCCTGAGCGGCAATGCCGTTGACGAGACTTTGCCATTCGAATTTACGATCGATGCCGATAGCAGCCATTTCTACGAAATCGATCCCGAGACGGCGCAGTTTCTAGCGGCTAACATCGCTTTTCATACGGATGGCCCACTGCGCATTCTTGCAGCCAAGGTTGACGTGACGCCCAAGACCGTGTCCTGGACCGAGAACCGCAACACGATCACCGCTCCCGGCGCTGCCATGACCGTTCAACTCCGGTGGGATTCTCCATCCAGCTCTGCCAACGGTTCTCGCGGCGCCATTTACCTCGATTTCCCCGTGGTTCCAGGATTTGAAGGGAAACCCATCACGTTACGCTCTGGCGGCTATCAGAAAGACAGCGCGGGGCGCTATCTCATTGGTCAGGTGACCACCTACCAAAGCGCATCCACCCTTTCGCTGGCGCGGTTCGTCTTTGCTCTATCGGCAGGCCTGCCCTTCGGCATCCTTCTGCACACCATCTGCTGGGCATTCGTATTGAGAGGCGAAAAGCGCTCGCGAATTTCGGCGTTCGCGCCCCAGGGCGCCGGATTACCTCGGACGTTTTACCCAAACCCCGTCGCGGAGTGGACCGCCTGGCTGATCGTGTTCGGCATTGGCGCTTTTTGCGCCAGCATGATGGCCGGATTCGCCATCCCCGATGCCTTTATGAGTTCCTTCATGATGACGGCGACGTACGTGAATCTCGCCATCTTTATCCTTGTCGGACTTCTCGTCGTCTACTTCACCCGCAATTCCCTCCTCACCGTCCGCGTCGACACAGGTGGCATCGCCTATGCGCGCGGCCGCGGCGATATCCAGTGGCAGAATGCCGCCTGGAGCGATATCCGCCAGCTCACGCAGAAATCTCGCACATCTCGCGGCAGAACGTACTATTGGATCGAAATCGAATTCAACGACAACCGGAAGAAACTCAAGATCGGTCAATCCATTGTGGACTACCCCGCCCTGCGTGGTCTCCTTATTCGGTGACGCGGATGGATGGTTCCTCCAGCTCTCCCGCAGGATACTTACTCCCAGCTCCCTACTCCCGGTATTCCCCACGCCCCATCAGCCGCCGCATCGGCTTATTGTCGGCATACACTCGCCACTCTGCCACTTTCCCGTCCTCGACAAAAGCCCGGATCGCAAGCGGCGTTTCCCACCGATTTTCCGCGGCCACCCCTCCGCCACCCGCATAGGTCCCCTGCGCCGTGCCCAGCAGCACCACGATCGGCCCATCGCACAAGGTCTCCTCGACGGCAATCGTGTAGTCCGGGACCATGTCGAAATAACTCTTCCAGCCCGCGCGCATCCTCTCCCGGCCCTCGACAACGTTGCCGAGCGAATCAACAAACCGATGTTCCTTTGTCATCAGTTCGGCCAGCCCTTCCACATCCTGCCGGTTGATGGCGCGCACAAACGCCTCTACGACTCCCTCAGCCGATTCGCTCATACGACCTTGCCTCCCACTTCCCGCGTTGCGCGGAATTTCACGTTGTAGAGCCGCGGGAAAAGCGTGCGCCACGAAAGAGCCCTTTTCTATTCCCTGTTCCCTGCCTTAATCAAACACCACCGTCTTGTTGCCGTAGCACAGGATCCGCCGGTCCAGGTGCCAGCGCACCGCGCGCGAAAGCACCATGCGCTCCAGGTCGCGTCCCCGCGCCACCAGGTCCTCCACCTGGTCGCGATGGCTGATCCGCGCCACGTCCTGCTCGATGATCGGACCATCGTCGAGCACCTCGGTCACGTAGTGGCTCGTGGCCCCGATCAGCTTCACACCGCGCGCGTGCGCCGCGTGATAGGGCCGCGCTCCCGTGAACGCGGGCAGAAACGAGTGGTGCACATTGATGATCGCCGCGGGATACCTGGCCACAAACGCCGGCGACAGAATCTGCATGTATCGCGCCAGCACGATCAGCTCCACCTGCTGCCGAGCCAGCAATGCAAGCTGCTGCGCCTCCGCCTCCGCCCGCGTCTCCGCAGTCACCGGCACGTACTCAAACGGCACGCCGTAGAACGCTGCCAGCTTCTCCACCTCATGGTGGTTCGACACAATCACGGGAATCTCGCAGACCAACTCGCCCGTGCGCCAGCGATGCAGCAGATCCGCCATGCAGTGCAGATATTGCGAGCAAAACAACGCTACCTTGGGCCGGCGCGCGCTCGACGTCAGCTTCCACGTCATGCTCAGCTCGGCCGCCATAGGCGCGAAGGCCGTCTTGAAGCTCTCCAGATCGAAGCCGTCCAGCTCCCACTCCACGCGCATGAAGAAAAGGCCCAGTTCGTGGTCGATATGCTGGTCCGCATGCAGGATATTCGCGCCGCGCTCATACAGCAGCCCCGACACGCGCGCCACCAGCCCCTTTCGATCGGGGCAGTCGATCAACAGAACAGCCGAATCTTTCATATTGAGTTCAGATTACGCCATCGGGTAGCTACCAGGCACCAAAGGCAGAAGCGCACAGTTTGTGCGATCCCAGGTCCCCAAATGCGAGGGACCTGGGGCACCCATTCACCTTGGTAAATGTGCATCGCCTCGGTCGTCTGGGCCGTCTCAGTCGTAGTACTCGAGGCCGAGGTGCGTGATCAGATCCGCGCCCATGATGTGGCGCAGCGTATTCTTCAACTTCATCGACTGAATGAACAGGTCGTGCTCCGGGTATAGCCCCTTCACCGTCTGCGGCGACTTGAGGTAGAAGCTCAACCACTCCTGAATTCCGATCGAGCGGAGTTCCGGCGTGCGCTTGGCCAGATCCAGGAACAGCACAAGATCGAGCGCAATCGGCGCCGCCAGAATCGAGTCGCGGCAGAGGAAGTTCACCTTGAGCTGCATCGGGTAGCCGAGCCAGCCAAAGATGTCGATGTTGTCCCAGGCTTCCTTTTCATCACCGCGCGGTGGATAGTAATTGATGCGAATCTTGTGGTAGATGTTGCTGTAGAGGTCGGGGTAAAGCTCGGGCTGGAAGATGTAGTCGAGCGAACCCAGCTTCGACTCTTCCTTGGTTTTGAAGGACTGCGGCTCGTCCAGCACTTCGCCATCGCGGTTGCCGAGGATGTTGGTGGAGAACCAGCCGCTGACGCCGATCATGCGCGCCTTGAATGCCGGCGCGAGCACTGTCTTCATAAACGTCTGGCCGGTCTTGAAGTCCTTGCCGCAGATCGGCGCCGCGTTCTGCTTCGAGAGCTCGATCATCGCCGGAACGTCGACCGTCAGGTTCGGCGCGCCGTTGGCAAAAGGCACGCCCTCCTTCAGCGCGGCATACGCGTAGATCTGCGAAGGCGCAATGCCGGGGTCGTTCTTCTCCAATCCCTTCTCGAAGGCCGCGATCGACTGATGAATCGCCGTCGGCTTCAGGAAGATCTCCGTCGACCCGGCCCAGATCATGACGACGCGGCTCACGGTTTTTTTGAAAGCGCGAATATCCGCGATCAGTTGCTCGGCCAGGTCGCGCTTGTTCTTGCCCTTCTTCACGTGCGTGCCGTTTAGCCGCTTCACGTAGTAGCGGTCGAACACCGCGGGCATTGGCTTGATCTTCTGGAGATACGGCTTGAGCTGCTTGAGCGTTTCGCTCTTCAGCACCTGTGCGTGTGCGGCCGCCTCGTATACGTTGTCTTCAAAAATGTCCCAGCCAGTAAACACCAGATCGTTCAAACCTGCGAGCGGAACAAAATCCTTGATGAGCGGCGAGTTGTTGTCGGTGCGCTTCCCCAGCCGGATCGTCCCCATTTGCGTGAGCGAGCCGATCGGCTTCGCCAATCCCCGGCGAACCGCTTCCACGCCGGCAATCATCGTGGTGGCCACCGCACCCATGCCAACCACCATCACACCCAGCTTGCCCTTCGCGGGCTCGATCCGCGTAGCGGCGGTGTTGGACCCAACGGACGAAGAACTGACTGCGGAGACCCTGGTCTTCGCGCCGTCTTTCTGCCTGGTTGCCATCGCTTCTCCTAACCTTCCTTTGCTCATGAATTCGAAATCTTCCCCAGGCTCGCGCCTTGGGCTACCTTCTTTCGCCCGCTCCGCGGGCTTTCAAGAATCCTTGAAACGACTGACGAATCCCGCTCGCGCTCGTGTCCTTCTCACGCCGGATCAGCCTGTCTCGCACGGATCAGATGCGAGCCGACAAACCAGACGATTGCTGCCACGAGTGCAATCTCCACGACAAGATGGAAGCGATGAAAGACCTGCTCGAGACGCGGATCGGTGTGCCACTTCTCTCCGAGCTTCATGCCCGCGTAGGCCAGGCAGGTGTACCACGCGATTGAACCCAACGAGGTGTAGATGTGAAAGCGCAGGCGCGGCATCCGTGCAATTCCCGCGGGGATGGAGATAAACGTCTGCACCACAGGCATCATGCGTGCCAGCAGGACCGCGATTGAACCATACTTTGCGAAGAACCAGCCCATGCGGTCGAGATCGTGATGGCTCATCAGAACCCATTTGCCGTAGCGCTCCACAAACGGACGCCCGCCTTTGGCGCCGATCCAATAGCCGAAGGCCGAGCCGACGTTGCAGCCGACCATCCCGACGATCGCCACCATGAAGAGATTGAAGCGGCCCAGATAGACGAGATAGCCAGAGAACGGCATGATGAGCTCGGAGGGGAGCGGAATTCCGGCTGAGTTGATGGCCATGAGTGCAGCGATTCCTGCGTAGCCCCCGGCACTGATCACACGGGTCACGAACTCCACCAGCAGGGCCAGGATTCTTTCACTCATGAGCGTTCCCAGTATATAGGGCGGCGCTTGCGCGCTTTTGAGTTTTGGTTGGCCATGTCTTTGACAATCGGGATGCACACGTCTGCAATTCTGATTTGTTAGGATGGGGTGTGTCGGAAGGAGGCACCGTGCCCGATCATCCACCTGTTCCCCTCACGCTTGAAGGCTCCAGCGTGCTGCATCAGTTCTTCCGCTTCGACTGGAAGGCGTGGCGCGCAGCGCCGACCGCGGATCGCGAGCGTATCGCGTCCTCTGCCGTTGAGACACTCAAGAAGTTGGAGCGCATGAGCGTAGATGAAGGTATGCAAAGGGGCCAGGGCGTGCAAGATTGGCCGATTCGCAGCGCCCTCTACTCGCAGCTCGGCCACAAGGGCGATTTGATGCTCATCCATTTCCGCGACTCGTTGGAGGATCTGAATCAGGTTGAGCTGACTCTCGCGCAGACGCCGCTCTACGACTTTCTCGAACTGCGCCACTCCTACGTTTCGGTTGTTGAGCTCGGGCTCTACGAATCATCGCGCAAGACCTACGAAGCCGCGTCGGCCAAAGGCTTCGAGGCACACTCGCCGGAGTGGAACGCAGAGATCGCCGCGTCAATCGAGCGCAGCGCGGAAGCGATGAAACCGCGGCTGTTCCCGTCTGTTCCCGACGCGAAGTACCTCTGCTTCTATCCCATGGACCGTAAGCGCGGCGAGCAGGTGAACTGGTACACCGTGCCCTTCGCCGAACGGCAGAGGATGATGCACGAGCACGGGCTGATTGGGAGGAGATACGCCGAGCAGGTGAAGCAGATCATCTCGGGGTCGATCGGGATGGACGATTGGGAGTGGGGCGTCGATCTCTTCGCCGACGATCCCGTGGTCTTCAAGAAGCTCATCTACGAGATGCGCTTCGACGAAGTGAGCGCGGTGTATGCGCTCTTCGGGCAGTTCTATATCGGGGTGCGGTTGCCGGTGGAGAAGCTGGGCGGATGGCTAAGCGGAAAGCTCTCAAGCGCATGAAGAGAACGGGCGCCTTCCCAATGATCACTGAGAGTCGCAACCTAGCGAGAATCGCAGTGCCGCGCAAATTTCGCTCATGCGCGACGAGTGGAGTTGCGTCACGCGCCTGCCGAGCCAGTCCTTCTTGATGGTCACAGCGTTGTGGAGGCTTACAGCGCATGGGGCTTTCATGCCGTCTTCGGCGTTCAGAACGACTTCCGATGGGACGCCCCGTATCGTGGAAGTGATGGGCGCAACCGTGACGTACGCCAGATACTCAATCGCATTGTCGCGAGTGAGCACCACAACCGGCCTCTGCTTGTCGGGCGGAGCAAAATTACAGAGACGGACGTCTCCTCGTGCTATTCTTCCGGCCACGCCGCCACTTTCTCCCACAGTTGCGCTTCGTTCTGGTCTTGCGGCTGCCTGATGTAGCCCTCGCGATCGCGGTCTTCTTTGGCGCGGATCTCCAGCCGCCGCAGGTGCTCACGCAACGCATCGCGCACCAGCGCGGAGCGATTCGCCTTCATTCTTCGTGCGGCTCGATTGGCAGCAACCAGAAGCTTCTTGTCAAGGACAACCTGGATCGTTTCCATATGTCGACTCTACTCCACAGTATACTCGACACCCATGGGGATTACCATCGAGAGCGGAAGGACTAAACTCCAAGGCATGCCGAGACAGAGCGCTAAAGTGAAGAAGACCGAGCCAGCGAAGAAATCCGCCGCCAAACAAACCAAACCGAACGCCGCGGTGCGTGGGGCGATTGCGGCCGAGCGCGTCGACGCGATCCTGAAGGGGCTCGACGAAGCGTATCCCGACGCCGTGTGCGCGCTCAATCATCGCACGCCGTGGGAGCTGCTCGTCGCGACGATCCTTTCCGCCCAGTGCACGGACGTGCGCGTGAATATGGTGACGCCGGAACTGTTCCGGCGCTTCCCTACTCCGGCGGCGATGGCGAAGGCGGAGCTGCCGGAGCTCGAAGAGCTGATTCGCACGACGGGATTTTTTCGCAACAAGGCGAAATCGATCCAAGGGGCGGCGCGCAAGATCATCGCGGACTTTGGCGGCGAGGTTCCGCAGACGCTGGCGGAGTTGATCACTGTGCCGGGCGCGGCGCGGAAGACGGCGAACGTGGTGCTCGGCGTCTGTTTCGCCAAGGCTGAGGGTGTGGTCGTCGATACGCACGTCTTCCGCATTGCGCGGCGGCTGGAACTCGCAAAAGCCGACACGCCGGAGAAGGTGGAGCAGGAGCTGATGCAGGTGTTGCCGCGAGAGCGCTGGATCCAGTTCTCACACCAGATCATCCAGCACGGCCGGCAGCTGTGCGACGCGCGCAAGCCGAAGTGCGAGCGGTGCAACCTGGAGTCGCTGTGCCGGTCGAAGGACAAAACCTGGCGGAGTTAGCGCGGCTAGCGGAGCTAGCGGAGTTAGCGGAGTTACCGGCTACAGCGAGTCAGCGAGGGCGCGGGCGACGGCCTGAATGAGACCGGGGACGTCGGATGGGCTTGCTTCCGCAGCCGGTTCCCAGCCCAGCTCGCGAAGCGTTTGGCTGGTGATGGGGCCGATGGAGACTGCGGCCACGCCGGCAAAGGGGAATGCGATGCCGGCCTGCCGCGCGGCCTCGGCCAGATGCGTCACGCTTGAGGAACTGGTGAACGTCGCCGCGTCAATTCCCTTCCCAAGCGCTTCGCGTAACAGGGCGGGCGCAGCCTCCGGCATCACATTTCTGTAAGCGTCCACCACGTCGACTGTGGCGCCGGCGGCACGGAGGGCATTGGGAATCACGTCACGCGCGATGGCGGCGCGGGCAATGAGGAATCGCTGGCCACCAAGGTTTCCCCCAGGGGCTAAAGCCCCCGGTGATTCGTGCGTCTCTATGGCACGCGACCCACCCACTGGGTGGGTGCCCCGGTCGTGCCCTGACACTTCGTGACCATGCCGAAGGAGTTTGTCAATGAGACTTTCTGCGACGTAGGTCTCTGGAACTAGCGCGACGGCAAAGCCGGCGTTGCGCGCGGCGGTTGCGGTTGCATCGCCAACGGCGGCCACCTTCAAGCCGCTGGTCGCCGTTGCCAGCCGCACTCCAAGCGTCTGCGCGCGATCGGCAAGCGCCCGCACGGTGTTGGCGCTGGTAAGGATGAGCCAATCGTAGGAATCGAGCGATCGCAGCGCCCGATCGAGCGGCGCGAAATCAACCGGAGGCTGAATCTCCAACACCGGAACCTCGACCGGCTCGGCGCCGAGGGCGCGAAGCCCGTCGTTGAGTTTTCCGGCCTGGTGTGCGGCACGCGTCACCAGGACGCGCCTTCCGGCGAGCGGCAGCGCCGGCATCAGGCCGCTCCGCCGGCAGCTTCGCCGTCGCCAGCAAGCAGCGCGCCCGCTCCTTCCGCCAGCAGGACCTCGGCAGCCTCCCGTCCCAACGAAAGCGGATCGGCATTCTCTCGCGGCGCATGCAGATGCACTCGCAACACATTGTCCGACTTCGGCGAAGCCACCATGCCGAAGATCTCAAACCACGCCGTCCCCGATCCGTCCTCAGCGAACGAGGGCCGGCAATGAATCCCGATCGGGACCTGGCATCCGCCGCCCAAAGCCGCCAGCGCCGCTCGCTCCGCCGTCACTGCAAACCGCGTATCAGCATGGTCAAGGAAAGCCACGGCCTCCATCGTCGCCGCATCGTCCTTTCGCGTCTCGATCCCCAGCGCACCTTGCCCGGCAGCCGGACAAAAATCCCTGGGATCGAGCCGTTCGCGCACCCAATCCGTTTTGCCCAGCCGGTCCAGCCCGGCGGCCGCCAGCAGAATCGCCTCCACCTGGCCCTCGGCCAGCTTGCGCAGGCGCGTGTCCACGTTGCCGCGGAACTCGACCGCCTTCACGTCCCTGCGCAGCGCCTTCAACTGCGCGCTCCGCCGCGGGCTGCTCGTTCCCACCCGCGCCTTGCTCGGAAGCTCCGCCAGACTCGCGTATTTCACCGACACAAACACATCTCGCGGATCGGCCCGCGCCGGCGTCGCCGCCAACGCAAATGGCGGGGGCAGCTGGGTGGGCAAATCCTTGAGCGAATGCACAGCCAAGTCGATCTGGCCCGCTGCCAGCGCCTCTTCGATCTCCCTGGTGAACATCCCCTTCGAGCCCACCTCAATAAGCGTCACCTCTTGCCAGCGGTCGCCCGTTGTCTTGATGATCTCGATCTCGACCTCGTGCTCCTGCTCGCGCAGCAATGCCGCAATGTGATTGGCCTGCCACAGCGCGAGCTGCGACCCACGGCTCCCGATCCGCAGCTTCATCGCCGTACCTCCACGCCGCCCTCGACGGCCTTCACGCTCTCCAAGCTTTTGCTTCCGCTTGTCTCAACGGCGCGGCCACCGTCCCCACTGTCTTCCGCCTTCGCCGCCGCAGGCTCCTGCCGTATCTCACTTGACCCTACGGCCGACACCGACCACTCCTCGCACAGCGCATCCAGCCGTGCCGAATCGCCCTCGCGCGCCGCCTGCTTGAACGCCTGCATCGGCGGATGGAGAAACTTGTTGACCAATCCGCGCGTCAGCGCTTCCACCGCGGCCAGCTGCTCCGGCGTCAGTGCCCCAAGCCGGCTGTGAATCCGCTGCATCTCCGCCACGCGCATCTCCTCGGCCTTGCGCTGCAGCGCCACAATCGCAGGCGCCGCGCTCACCGTCCGCTGCCGCTGGTGGAACCTCTCCACCTCCAAGACAATCAGCGCCTCCGCGTCGAGCGCCTGCCGGCCGCGCTCCTCCATGTGCGTCGCGGCCACCTGTTGCAGGTCGTCGATGTCGTACACGAAGATGCCGTCCAGCTTGTTCATCTCCGGATCGACGTCGCGCGGCACAGCAATATCGATGAAGAACATCGGACGATTGCGGCGGCGATGCAGAAACGCATGCCCGTGCTCGGGGCGGAAGATGGGATGCGGCGCACCGGTGGAGCTGATCACAATGTCGGCGCTGCCGGCCGCTTCGTAGACCTGCTCAAATGGAACAACCTGCGGCGCAACCTGGCCTTGAAACTCGTCGGCCATGCGGCGCGCGCGCTCGTGAGTGCGATTGGTCACCAGGATGGAGCCCGCGCCCTGCTGCAATAAGTGCCGCGCAGCGAGTTCGCTCATCTTCCCCGCGCCCACCAGGAAAACCGTTCGCCCCTGCAGCGATCCGAAGATCTTTCGCGCCAAGTCGACGGCCACTGACGCAATCGACACCGAATTCGACCCGATCCCGGTCTCGCTGCGCGCCTTCTTGGCCGCCGCAAACGCGCTTTGCAGCAGATGCTCCAGTTGTCCGGCCACTGTTCCCGCCGCGCGCGCCACCGCGAACGCCTCTTTCACCTGGCCCAAGATCTGCGGCTCGCCCACGACCATCGAATCCAGGCTCGCGGCCATGCGGAACAAGTGGCTCACCGCCTCCTTGTCGCGGTACTCATAGAGGTGCGGCGTCAGCAGCGCTGCATCGATGCCGAAGTGGCGCGACAAGAAACCAGCCACCGGCACGTCCTCGCCCTCCACCGCCGCCAGCAGCTCCACGCGGTTGCATGTCGACACGATCATGCACTCCGTCACTCCCGGCGTCGCCGCCAGCGCCCGCGTCGCCTCCGCCAGCTCGTCGCGGCCGATGGCAATCTTCTCCCGCAGCGCGATGGGCGCCGTCTTGTGGTTCACGCCAATCAGGCTGAGCGTCATCGTGGACCGAACCTGTGCACCTGGCTGAAGAAGTTCACTGCCCACACCGACATCATGACGACAAGCGCCGCGCCGGACACGTAGGCGGCCTTTCGACCGCGCAGTCCGACACCGCGGCGAACCAAAAGGAGCGTGACGTATACGATCCACATGGCGAACGAGGCAAGGATGTTTGGATCGAGAAAATAGGAGGCGCCAAGCGAAGTTTCCTGCACCAGAACGGAACCGAGCAACAGACCGACTGTCATACAAGGAAATCCGAATTCGAGCGTGGCGAGAGCCAGACGCTCGAGCGTGTCAAGCGGCGGCAGCCAGTCCAGCGGCGCCCAACGGCGGGCTTTACCGGGCTTGTGCTTGGCCTTGATCCGCCGCTCCTGCACCAGGTACATCACTGAGGCCAGCAAACTGAAGCACAGCGCCGCGTAAGCCAGCAGCAGCGCGATAATATGCGCCACAAGCCAGCTCATCCACACTCCCTGCGACGGAAAGCGGTAGCGGTCCGGTCCCAGCGCAGGAACAAACACCAGGAACAACGTCGCCGGCAAGGCGAAGATTCCCAGCGAGATCGCGTCGTAGAGCCACCAAACCAGGAAGAACAGCCCGGCTACGGCAAATCCCAGCAGCGACTCGATTTCGCGCACACCCATGGGCATCCACCGGTGCGCCTGCACCAGCATCTCAACCACGGACACAAAGTGAAAGAAGAAGGCCATCCCACCCAGGTGCACGCAGGTCTTGCGCCAAGGGAGCGAGTCGTACAGCACAGCCGGGAAGATAGCAACACATCCCCCCGCATAGAGAATGGCCGCAACTCGTAGCCAAAGCAGGTACATGGCGATTTTTACCTTATGCCGTAACCATTCAGTATACTGTGATGCATATCACGTTGAGAGGCCGCAGAACCAGCGGGATTCTGTTCATTGGAAGCCGCTTAGAGACGTTTGCCGCATGGGCGATGCATCGCCGATCCGCGCCCACGAGGATCGAAAGTGAGGGCAAAGCGGAGGGCTGGGATCACACCTCTCAGCGTTTGGTTTATTCGGGGCACGTCCGCGCCGGCTTGCAGACGCTGCGCTCTAGGAAACCTCGCGAAACGATTCAGGCCGCAGCATCGCGTCCCGCCAGGCTCCTGCGAGAAAGCCCTCCGCCTGCTCCTTTTGCATCTGAAGCAGGCAATCCTGCGCGTCTTGCACCATGCCGCGGATCGCGCTGTTGGGCTCCGATCCAATCGACCGTTCAATAGTAATGAGCTTCTGCAGCAGGTCGGTGTGAGTCACAGAGGGCCCCTTGAATTCTTCTCTTGAGATAATTTTCCCGGTTGAGAATCACAGTTTGCCCGGAAGTCCGCTCCATGGATGTGACCTGGATCACTCACGCGCCTCGTAGCAGCGAGACGAACTCGCCTGTTGCCGTCTAGCTTCCTCGTTGCAATCCATTTGGCAGGCCTCGCCACGCCCGCGACGCGAGCAAAAGAATTCGGCGGCCATTCTGCAGCTTCTTTGCCGCTTTTCTCTGCACTGAAATCGGGAGTGTCTCAATATCAACGCGCAGGGTCTCAATTTCAACGCGCTTGGAAAGGGCGATCCTTTGCGTAGAGTGAAATTCTGAAAGGGACAGCTCTCCCACACCCGGCGTCCGCCGAGGCAGACGCCGGAGCCGGATCATTGGGTCAATGAGCGTCGGTCGCTACTTCTGCTTGGTGGCGACGTAGGTGGACGTCCGGTTGGTGAGCTTGTCGGAATCCACGACGGTCATGGTTTTGCCATTAGCCGACACGGTCATGGTGGATACATCGACGACTGTGCCGCCGCGCTTGTCGGTCTCCTCAATGGTGTGGTCATTGACCTTCTTGAGCGACACGGCGTCGGCGCCATAGTCGCCCTTGATGGGGTAGTCGCTGCCATCAAACTTCGCGGTGTACGTTTCGCCCGTCGGCGAGGTCATGGTGAACTCGTCGCCATTCGTCTTGTACGTCGTCAGCAGCGCATTCGCGCTCCCGCTCTGCTTCTGGATGATCCAGTCGCCCGAGGTTGCGTGCACGCCGGAGGGCGCGATGCCACTGCGCTTGGCTGTCGTCTCAAAGGTTTCAGTCTGATCGCTGTTCATCGGGTGACCGGTGGATTTCACGGTAAGGGTTTTACCATCGGCCGAGACCGTGCGCGTCTGCTCGGACATGACTTTGCCGTCCTTCTTGGCGACGGTGGAGATGGTATGGTCGTCGACGATGGTGACGCTCAACGTGTCGTAAGAATGGCCGGCGACAGCGTGATCCTGCCCGTCGGCGGCAACGTCATAGGAGGGGTTGCAGGAGCCGACGCAGTGATACCACCCCTGGCTGGTATAGAAGCTGAGGGGCTTGGGGCTGAATTTGGTTTGCGACAGGTCAGTGCGCCAGGTGCCGTCGAAGGGCGACTGGGCGTGGGACGCCGTGGCAGCGCAGAGCGCCACGATGGAAAACAGCGCACAAACAACATACCGCTTCATTTCGTTCATTTCGGTTTTCCTCCAAGGGAACCTGATTGTCGGCGCTGCGCGGCATTTCCAGGATTGCCGTACAGGTCCTGACTGGATTGAAAGCCGGCGCTGCTTCGCTTGCGCGCCGTCTTGAACGCACCGGTTCCGGTGAACCTTGCACCTGGAAATGCCGTGGCCGGAAATCCGGTTTGGGGAATCTGCGTGGGCCCGAGGGACCGGAAGTGATTGTACATGCGCGCGCCCCGGCCTGCCTACCCTGCCTTGTCTTCGGTAGTGGGTCAGTTTGAAGGGTACGGGCTTCAGCCCGTACATAACTTGAGCAAAATGATCGTGGGCCTTAGGCAGTGTTTGGTGAATCGACAAGCGGATGTTTGCGGCGGAGAAAACATTCCTCAGGGGTTAAAACCCGTCGTTTTCGCGCCCTTTTCGGCCCGGCTGAAGCCGTGCCTATTACAAAACCCTTCACGCCAGGATTCGTCAAACACTGCCTAGCCCCTGAGGAAAAGTCCTGCCAAACTGACCCACTGCCTTGTCTTCGACGGGCGCCGGAGGGCGTGTGCCGCTGGCCGCCGTCACTCCGGGAGTGCGAATCGAGCCTCGTCCGGCTACCCCTTTCGCGCGCCGCCGCGATAGTCTTAGAACCAGCGTGACCCGAGACGATTCCCAACGCGCGGGCGCGGCCCCGCGCTCTCCGCTTCTGGAGGAGAACCCTGACCAGGCGGATGCCGCGGAGTCTGCTGTTTTGGGCGCGGCGGCAAAGGCTCCCTCCCCCGGCGAGCCAGAGCCGGAGTTTGCACTCAGTTCCCTTCCCGTGAACAAGCGATCCGCGGAGAAACGGCACGCCGAGAAGGACGCGGCGGAGCTGACTCCGTACATTCACCCCACGGACAAAGACCCGTCCGTGGGGACCCCGTTCATGCGCCAATGGTCGGCGGCAAAGCGCCAGAATCCCGACGCATTGGTTTTCTTCAGAATGGGCGATTTTTACGAGCTCTTTTATGACGACGCGGCCGTGGCCAGCCGGGAGCTGCAACTAACGCTGACTGCGCGGGACAGAGAGCGCAATGTGCCCATGTGCGGCGTACCTTATCACGCCGTAGAGCAGTACTTGACGCGGCTGCTTCGCAAGGGCTACCGGATCGCACTCTGCGACCAGATGGAAGATCCAAAACTCACGAAAAAACTGGTGAAGCGGGAGGTGACCCGGGTTCTGACGCCGGGAACCGCGTTGGATGCGGGGCTGGGGCAGGAGCAAAACAATTTTCTGGCGGCGCTGTATGAACGTGCGCCCCGGGGCGGGCACAAGGGCGAGGCGGTTTGCGCGCTGGCGCTGCTCGATGTGTCGACCGGCGAGTTCCGCACAGCGGAGTTTTGCGGCGAGAACGCACGGGCCCAAGCCATCGACGAGTTGCTGCTGGCCGCGCCCAGCGAGGTGCTGGTGGCCGCAAGCGCGGAGCTACCGGCGCAATTGGAGCGCGTTCCGGCACGGACGCGAGTGGAAGATTGGGTGTGGACGCGGGAGTTCGCCGTGCCGTTGGTCGAGCGCCAACTGAACGTGCGGTCGCTCGAGGGTTTTGGCCTGAACGGGCACGAGCCGGCGGCGATTGCGGCCGGCGCGGTGCTGCACTACGTGCGGACGACGCAAAAGAACGAGGCGTTGCACATCGACAGCCTGAAATTCGAGGAACACTCGACGGCGCTGGAGCTGGACCAGGTGACGGTGCGCAATCTGGAGCTGGTCGAGCCGCTTTTCGCGGGGCAGGATGATCGCGTAACGCTTTTCCGCACCCTCGATGCCTGCCTGACACCGATGGGCAAGCGGTTGCTGCGGGCAACGATCTTGCGGCCATTGAACAGCGCGGCTGAGATCGAGGCGCGATTCGAGGCGGTGGCCGAGGCGCATCACGATCTCGTCAAACGCGAGGAGATGCGCAGGGCTTTCGGCGGAATCCTGGATTTGGAGCGCTTGCTGGCGCGCATCTCGCTGGACTCGGCCGGGCCCCGCGACGTGCGGGCGCTGGCGGCGAGCTTGGCGCGGCTGCCCGGAGTGAAGACGGCGCTGCACGCGATGGCGGCGCCGAAATGGTGCGCGATTGCGACGCAGCTCGACACGCTGGACGATGTGACAGCGCGGATTGCCAAGACGCTGGCGGCCGAGCCGCCGTTGACTCTGGTGGATGGCGGCGCGATTGCTGCGGGAGTGGACACGGAACTGGATGAGTTGCGCTCCGTTTCGACGTCGGGCCGGCAGGCGATTGCAGCCATCGAGGATCGCGAGAGGCGCCGCACCGGAATCGGCTCGTTGAAGGTGCGCTATAACTCAGTCTTCGGCTACTACATTGAGATTACGAAGGCCAACCTGGCGATGGCGCCCGCGGACTACGAGCGCAAGCAGACGCTGGTGAATGCGGAGCGCTTCACGACACCGGAGCTCAAGGAATACGAGCGGAAGATTCTCACGGCGCACGACCGGTGCATTGAAATTGAAAAGCGAATCTTTGCCGAGCTGAGGAAATTCGTCGTCGAGAGCGCCGGACGCATTCGCCGCAGCTCCGCAGCGACGGCCGAGGCAGACATGCTGGCTTGCTTTGCGCATTTGGCTGCGGCGCGGCGCTATGTGCGCCCGCAGTTGGCCGAGGAACCGGTGCTGGAGGCCGTGTCGGCGCGGCATCCGGTCATCGAGCAGTGGATGGAGGAGACGCGCGAAGGGCGCTTCATCGCCAACGACGTATATCTCAATGCAGGCGAAGAAGGTCCAAGCCTGTTGCTCGTGACCGGCCCGAATATGGGCGGCAAGAGCACATATCTCAGACAGGCAGCCATGCTGGTCCTGATGGCGCAGATGGGCAGCTTTGTGCCGGCGGAGAGTTTGAGGCTGGGTCTGGTCAATCGTATCTATACGCGCATTGGCGCCAGCGACAATGTTGCCCGCGGGCGGTCAACGTTCATGGTGGAGATGACGGAGACGGCGACCATATTGAACACGGCGACAAGGCGGTCGCTGATTTTGCTCGACGAGATGGGGCGCGGAACGGCGACGTTTGACGGGCTCTCGCTGGCATGGGCGACGGTGGAGTTCCTGCACGCGGAGGTGGGCGCGCGAACATTGTTTGCGACGCACTACCATGAGTTGACCATGCTGGCCGAGAAGCTGCCGCGCGTACGCAACTTGCGCGTGGGCGTGAAGGAGACGGCTGCGGGAATCGTGTTTCTGCATAATATTGAGCCGGGCGCGGCAAGCAAAAGCTATGGGATCGAAGTGGCGCGACTGGCCGGGCTGCCCGCGGTGGTGATCGAACGGGCCAAGCACGTGCTGCGCCAGCACGAGAAGCAGGAACGCCAGAGTGTGCAGGTGGAGACGGAGGTTGACCCGATGCAGTTGACCATCTTCACGCCGCTCTCGCAGAAGATTGTGGACCGGATTGAATCGACGGATGTGAACTCGCTGACGCCGCTGCAGGCCCTGAATTTGCTGGAAGAGCTGCAAACCGAACTGAAAAAAACAGACAAGGCGGGATGAAGGAGAAAACACAAGTGAAAGAGTGAAGAAGTGAAAAGAGTGAAAAAGTGAAAAAGTGAATCAGCGGCGCGAATAGTAGAGGAGAACAAAGGGCAATGGCAAGGACGCTTCGCGAGGCGGCAGGAAGTTTGCTGATGGTCGGGCTCGAGGGGATGGAGCTGACCGCGCTGGAGCGCGCGTGGCTCAAACTGGTTCGGCCGGCGGGGATCATTTTGTTCCAGCGGAATATTGCTGACGCGAAGCAGACGCGGGCGCTGCTTGCCGCGGCGACAAAGTTTTGCACGGCGCATTGCGCGAGCTTTGTCGACGTGGAAGGCGGAACCGTGGACCGGCTGTGCGATGTGCTTGCCCCGATTCCGCCAGTGGAGGCAGTTGCGCAGGCCATGAGGTTGAGCGAAAGCGGAGGCTCGTACGATCCCACCCTAGCGGGGTGTGGTGCTGTCCCTGGTCCCCAAATGCGAGGGACCAGGGGCACCCGTCGCGGGGGCGGTCGGGGCGCATTGGCGCGCGAACATGGAGAATTGATTGCGCGAGCGGTGAAGGCTTTCGGGTTCAACAGCTCGCTGGCGCCGGTGTTGGATCTTGGGCTACCCGCGTCGCAAAAGGTGCTCGAAACGCGGTGCGCTGGTGCAACGGCGGCGGAAGTTGTAGCGTATGCACGCGAATTTCTGGCCGGGCTCGCAGCGCAGAGCGTGGCAGGATGCGGAAAGCACTTTCCGGGGCTGGGCGGAGGAACGCTCGACTCGCATCTGGAAACGCCGAAGATTCGCCGCACGTGGCAGCAGTTGTGGCAGGAGGATCTGGCGCCTTACCGCGCGCTGCGCGATCAACTGCCGATGGTGATGGTGAACCATGCGGCGTATCCGCTGACGAAAGACAAGAAACGGCCGGCCAGCGTGTCGAGCTTCTGGGTGAGCGACGTGCTGAGGAAACGGATCGGCTATCGCGGCATGGTTCTGTCGGACGATCTGGAGATGGGCGGCGTAGCGAGTTTCATGCCGATGGGAGACGCGGCGGTCGAAGCTGTGCGCGTTGGCTCCGATCTTTTGCTGATCTGCCACCATGCGGAGCCGATTCTGAGCGTGTACGAGGCGCTGATCACGGAGGGAGAGCGATCGGCGGCGTTCGGCAGGCTGCTGCTGGCACGGGCGCGCGAGTCGGAGCGGAAGCGGGCCAAGACTTTTCGCGCTGGAATGCCGGCGGCGCTGAGCAAGCGGCAGTTTGAGGCGCTGCGCGCGCGGATTTTGCGGTTTGGTGAAAAGGTTGCAGTCCAGGGCGAAGGCGCAGGCCATGGAACGTAGCGCGCAGGAAGTGCTCGCAATCATCGAGAATTTCGCCGAGGGAACCGGCAGTACCCGCGATTGGGATGATTTCATTTCGACCCGAATTCGCGATCCTTTGCTCGAGTCCATCCGAATCGAGTGCGCGGAATTGCCGGATAAGTATCCTCCCACGACGATTGGGTTCTACTGTGGCGATGATGGGCTCAGTCGCCTGCATCGAATCGCGGCAGAGCTTAGAATCCGTCAGAGTGAATTGAATTCTGGACAATGATGACTTACGGCAGAGGCAAATTTGAAATCGACGCAAAGCCGATGACGGTGGCGGGAGTGATGAGCGGGACATCCGGCGATGGGATCGATGTGGCCGTGGTACGGATATCGCTATCCCAGCCTAACCGCAAAAATCCGGCGCGGCGGACGGTTAGGATGGGGCACCCCCATCTCGCCCAGCCAAGGCTGGAACTGCTGGCGCATGAGGGATTCGCCTTCCCTGCTGGGCTGCGGAAAGCGGTGCTGGCGGCGATGAATGCGAAGGCGACTTCGACAGCAGAACTGGCGCGGCTGAACTGGCGGCTGGGCCTGGCATATGCCGAGGCTGTCAAAGAGACGGCGCGGCGGCATCAGGCGCAGCTCGACCTGATCGGCTGCCACGGACAAACGCTCTACCATCAGCCGCGCGCGGAAACCTACGCGGGGCGAAAATTTGCCTGCACGTGGCAGGCGGGCGAGGCGCAGGCAATCGCTGCTGCGCTCGGTGTTCCCGTGGTCTCGAACTTTCGCCCAGCCGATATGCTGGCCGGCGGGCAGGGCGCGCCGCTCGTTCCCCTGCTCGACTATGTGCTCTTTGCCGATGCCAAGCGCGGGAGGGTCTTGCAGAACATCGGGGGCATTGCCAACTTGACCGCGATTCCCGCAGGCGCCGGGCCGCACAAGTTGATGGCCTTCGACACGGGTCCGGGAAACATGATCATCGACTGGCTGGCGCAAAAGCTCTTCAGCAAGCCGTTCGATCGCAATGGCACACTGGCGGCGAAGGGAACTGTGCTCGCGCCCGTCCTGGAAGATGCGCTGCGCGATCCATATTACCGGCTCAAGCCACCTCGCACCGCCGGGCGCGAGCAGTTCGGACGAGAATACGCGGGAGGATTTCTCGCCGCGTGCCGGCGGCACAGCAAAAATCCCAATGACGCGCTGGCTACCGCGACTGCGCTTACAGCCGAGACGATCGCACGGAGCTATGCGCGCTTTGTGCGACCAAAGCTGAAGGGGCAAGGAATCGATTTCATTTTGTCGGGCGGAGGAGCGCGAAACAAAACGCTCGTGGCGATGCTGG
>Ga0182027_10002111_pt1 | contig 32461 bp, 30 predicted proteins | sample 712E1DmetaG_FD_121300 | JGI IMG/M metagenome (GOLD analysis project Ga0182027, IMG submission 121300) | Permafrost microbial communities from Stordalen Mire, Sweden - 712E1D metaG (Illumina Assembly) | ecosystem: Environmental > Terrestrial > Soil > Wetlands > Permafrost | place: Sweden...
CAGCCTCGGGTTGGACGCCTACACCTACGGTCTACCACTGATGGTCACCAACGCCACCTACCAGACGATGACGAGCGTGAACGTTTCCAACGGGGCATACGGGCCGGTCAACCAGTTCAACAACGTGAGGGGCGCGAACAACGCGGGGAGCAAGGCGGTCGTGGCGCCGGGATCGACGAGTCTCTCCTCGATCGCCTGGCTCGATCTCAGGGACGGGCCGCAAGTACTGCACGTTCCCGAGGTCGCCGACCACTACTTCGTACTGGCCCTGATCGATCCCTACACCGAGAACGTCAAGAACCTTGGCACCGCCAGCAACACCAAGCCGGGCGACTACGTGATTTGCGGTCCCGGCCAGCACGAGGTGAAGATACCTGCGGGGACGCAGCGGCTCGACGTCGACTACTCGCGCATCTGGATCATCGGGTCCACCCAGCTCAAGGGGCCGGGCGACGTCGCCAACGTCAACAAGATCCAGGACGGCTACACGTTGACGCCCCTGAGCAAGTACGGCACGAGCTACACGCCACCCGCTCCCTCCAGCCCGGAGACCTCGGTCACCACGTATCAGATGCCCACGGGTGTTCAGTTCTTCGATGCGCTCGGACAGCAGCTCGCCGCTTTCCCCCCGACGGCTCGCGACGATGCGGAGCTGCGCAAGCTGGCCGAAGTGGGGATAGGGCCCGGCATGACCCCGTCAAAGGACTCGAAGCTGAGCAGTGACACCCTCAAGGGGCTCGCGGACGCCGTGGCTGCTGGTCCGGCGCAGATCAAAAATGACACGCAGATGCTGTTCGCCGAGGGGTTCGCCAAGAACAACGGCTATCTGCTGGGTGGCTTCGGCCAGTATGGCACTGACTACACGCTGCGCGCGGTCGTCTCGCAAGTCGGGCTGGGTGCCTTCGTCCCGGATCAGGCGATCTACGCCATGAGCTGGAGCGATCAGAACAAGAAGGCACTGTCGGGATCGACGCCGTACGTGCTCCATATGCAGGACCCGCCCCCCACCAACGAGGGCTGGTCACTGACCGTGTACAACCTGCAGGGGGCGCTGGTCTCCAATCCGCTCAACCGCTACGCGTTCAGCAACTCGTCGCAGCTTGCGCGCAACTCCGACGGCTCGATCGACTTCTACCTGCAGTCCACCGAGCCCACAAGCCCGGTGCAGGCCAGCAACTGGCTTCCCACGCCGAGCGGCCAGGGGTTCGAGGTGATGTGGCGGTTCTTCGCGCCCGAGCCGAGCAAGATCGCCGGAATCTTGGGCGGCAGCGGCTGGCAGCCGCCAGCCATACAGTCGGGGCAGTGACTCTGGTCGACTCCGTTTGCCCCGGCCCACCCGGCTTTCCTGTGTGTACGGACTTCCAGCCGCAGGCGGGCGCCGACCGGTCACGTCGAGCAATGGCTTCGACCTGACTCGCTTTGCTCGCAGGTCAAGCCACACACGTTCGGCCGAGGCACGGCAATGCGTTGTGTTGAGCATCACGTCTTGCGTTATTCACGCGTAGCGTTACTATAGTGGCGTGATCGCCTCCTTCCGCGACACCGACACCGAGTCGCTGGCCCAGGGCCGCAGGGTGCGACGCTTTCAGGCGGTCGAAACGGTGGCGCGACGCAAGTTGCGCCAACTTGAGATCGCCGGACGCCTCGACGACTTGCGGGTCCCGCCGGGCAATCGACTCGAGCGCCTGCGTGGCGATCGCGAAGGTCAGCACAGCATCCGTATCAACGACCAGTTTCGCGTCTGCTTCCACTGGACCGAAGCCGGCCCGGCAGACGTCGAGATCGTGGACTACCACTAGGAGTGAGCCAGATGACCAAGCTCAGGCCCGTGACACCCGGCGAGTTGCTGCTCGAGGAGTTCCTCAAGCCGATGGGCATCTCGCAGTACCGACTCGCCAAGGAGATCGGCGTACCCGCCCAGCGCATCAGCGAGATCGTCGCCGGCAAGCGCGCCGTCACCGCCGACACCGACTTGAGGTTCTGCCGCTTCTTCGGCCTGTCCAACGGCTACTGGCTGCGCGCCCAGGCCGCTCACGACACGGAGGTGGCCGAGGAGGCCCTGGCCGACCGCCTGGCACAGATCAAGCCGTGGCGCGAGACGGCGGCCTAGCATTCCTCCGGAGCCTGCTCGCCCGGGTGCTGATGCCTGGAGCAGGCGCACCCACCTGAGCGCTTCAGACGCCGACCGCCTCCGGGCTGGCTGTTTGTCGATCTTGCCAGGCGAGCCGGCTCGTCGATTGACCACCACCGTTTCTCCGACAGTCGCGCGCCTGCGCCAACGCGGTCTCCCGCCGCCTGTCGTGGGAAAGTAGACCGCACACGCATGGCTGGAGCGGCATCGACACGAGGAACGGAAGAGGGGTTCGCAGGCGGCGACGCGCGGGCCGCGATCGCGGCCATCGACGTCGACGGCACGCTGTTCTCCGATCGGGCGGCGCAGGACGTCTTTCTGCGCATCCTGCGCACCACGGGGCTCCTCAGCCGGGCAGCGTTCGCCCGGCTTGTGGGCGTCTACGTTCTCCATCGGCTTCGGTTGATCGACCCGGTGAAAGCTCGCCTGCGGGGGCTGGCGATGCTCGACGGACTGCCCCTCGCCCAGGCCGAGCCGCTGGCCGATCGCCTCGCCGGCGAGCTCCTGGCGACGGTGCACGACGACGCGCGAGCGGAGATCGCCGCGCTCCAGGCACGCGGGCTGCGCGTCCTGCTGGTCTCGGCCTCGCTCGGTCTGGTCGTGAGCCGGCTGGCCGACGGGTTGGGGGCCGACGGCTACCTCGCCTCGGAGCTGCTTGTCGTCGACGGCTGCTGCCGGGCCGCGTTCGCCGGGCCGGTGCTCGAGGGTCCGCAGAAGTGGCTGGCTCTGCAGCGCTTCGCCGACGAGCGCTGCGGCCAGGGTGGCTGGGAGCTCTCCGTCGCGTACGGCGACTCGGCCGACGACGTCGCGCTGCTCGACCACGCCCAGCGGGCGGTCGCAGTCAACGCCCAGCGCAAGCTCGCCCGCACCGCCGCGCGAAGGGGCTGGGCGCGGGTCGCCTGGCACTGAATCGGCCGGTGGCCGGGGCGGCGGGTCCGCCTCGCGCCGGCGCAGCGGCTCGCGCCGGCGCGCCATGACGCCGTCGTGCCGACGTGCTATTCTTACACGCCGTTCCCTTGGGAGCGGTCGCCACGTGAGTCAGCGGACATCGTGGTGGGGGTAGCTCAGCTGGTAGAGCTCCAGGTTGTGGCCCTGGCGGCCGCGGGTTCGAATCCCGTCCCTCACCCCAGCACCTCCTCGCCGACAACGCCTGCGGGTGTGGCGGAACTGGTAGACGCGCTAGACTTAGGATCTGGTGGGCCCTGCCCGTGGAGGTTCAAGTCCTCTCACCCGCACCAGTCGCTTCAGTCCCATCTGCTTGCGGCCCCCGAACGGGGTTCGCCGATCGTGGGGCGGGGGCAAGAACCGAACAAACGGAGAACCGAAAGTGAAGACAGACGTCAAGCCGGTAGCAGAGAACGAGGTCGAGCTCGCCGTCGAGGTGCCGCGCGACGACGTTGAAGCCAAGATCGAGCGCACCATCTCCCGCCTGGCGCGCGAGACGACCATACCCGGCTTTCGCAAGGGCAAGGTCCCGCGCCAGATCGTCCTGAGCCGTCTCGGCGAGGACTACGTCCTGAGCCAGACCCTCAACGACTTTCTGCCGGAGTGGTACGACAGCGCGGTCGACAAGGCCGAGCTCGACCCGGTGTCCATGCCCGAGATCGACTTCGGCGACTTCACGGGCAAAGAACCCTTTGCCTTCACCGCCAAGGTGCAGGTGCGCCCCGAGCCCGTGCTCGGCGCCTACACCGGGCTGCAGGTCGTACAGGACACCGTCGAGATCACCGACGCTCAGGTCGAAGCCCAGCTCGCCATGCTCCAGGAGCGCTTTGCCAGCCTCAAGCCGGTCGAGGGCCGCCCGGTCGTCAAGGGCGACTTCGTGCAGATCGACTTCGCCGGCGCGGTCGACGACGTGCCGCTCGAGGGCGCGCAGGCCGACGACTACATGCTCGAAGTCGGCCAGGGCAACCTCATCCCGGGCTTCGAGGAACACCTCGAAGGCCTGGCCGTCGGCGACACGGCGAGCTTCGACCTGGAGTTCCCCGCCGACTACCAGGCCGAAGACCTCCAGGGCAAGGCCGTGACCTTCGCCGTGACCATGAAAGAGATCAAAGAGAAGATCGTGCCGCCGCTCGACGACGATTTCGCCCAGCAGGCCAGCGAGTTCGACACGCTGGCGGCGCTGCGCGACGACGTGCGCGCCCGCCTGACCACGGCGCGCGAGTCGATGGTCGAGCGCGAGTACCGCAACCGGGTCGTCGAGGCGGCGGTCGCCAACGCCACGGTGACCGTGCCGCCGGCGATGATCGAGCGCCAGGCGCACGCCCTTTACCACGAGCTCGAATCGGCCGTCGGCGAACGCGGCCTCGAGATGGCCCAGTACCTCGAGGCGCTGGGCAAGACCGAACAGGACACCGAAGCCGAGCTGCGTCCGCGGGCCGAGGCCGAGGTCACGCGCGGCCTGGTGCTCGCCGCCATCCGCGACGCCGAGAAGATCGAAGTCAGCGACGACGAGCTGCGGGCGCGCATCATGGAGGACGCGGAGCTCCTGCAGCGCGACCCCAACCAGCTCGTGCTCGACGTCTATGCCTCCGGAAGGCAAAACATGATGCGCGACGAATTGGTCATCGCCAAGACCGTCGATTTCCTCGTCGAGCACGCCACGCCGGTTAGCCCCGAGACCGTTGCCGGCAAGCCCAAGGCGAAGGCCGCGACGAGCGACGAACAGCCGGCCGGTGCGACCGGCAAGGCCGGCCGGGCAGCCGGCAAGAGCGGCAAGAAGGCCGGCAAGAGCACGGCGCCCAAGCGGCCCGCCAAGACGACAAGCGACGAGTAGCGTCGACACCCGGCCCGCACACGGGGGCCGGGCGCCGAAAGGAGAGGATCGAGAAGTGAGTCCACTGGTCCCGATGGTGATCGAGCAGACGAGCCGCGGCGAGCGCGCCTTCGACATCTACTCGCGGCTCTTGAACGAGCGCATCATCTTTCTCGGCACGCCGATCAACGACGACATCGCCAACCTCGTGGTGGCGCAGCTCATCCATCTCGAGTCCGACGACCCCGACAAAGACATCAGCATCTACATCAACAGTCCCGGCGGCTCGGTGTACTCGGGCCTTGCCATCTACGACACCATGCAGTTCATCAAGCCCGACGTCTCGACCATCTGCGTGGGCATCGGCATGAGCATGGGCGCCCTGATCCTCGCCGGCGGCGCCAAGGGCAAGCGCTTCGCCCTGCCTAACGCCAAGATCCTCATCCACCAGCTCATCGGCGGCTTCGAAGGCCAGGCGGCCGACATCGAGATCCACGCCCGCGAGGTCATCCAGGTGCGTCAGACCCTCGACGAGATCCTGGCTTTGCACACCGGCCAGACCGTCGAGAAGGTCTCAAAGGACACCGACCGCGACTACTTCATGACCGCTCTCGAGGCCAAGGAGTACGGCATTATCGACGACGTCATCTCGCGTCGATAGGAGGTTCCCGAGTGGCAGGACCTATCGACAGCAACGACCAGCTCCTGTGCAGCTTCTGCGGCAAGTCGCAGCGTCAGGTCAAGAAGCTCATCGCCGGCCCGGGCGTGTACATCTGCGACGAGTGCATCGACCTCTGCAACGAGATCATCGACGAGGAGCTGGCCGTGCCGGCCACCCTCGACCTCGACACGCTGCCCAAGCCGCGCGACATCGACGCCACCCTGAACGACTACGTGGTCGGCCAGGACGAGGCCAAGCGCATCCTCTCGGTGGCGGTCTACAACCACTACAAGCGCATCCAGGCGATGAGCGCGACCGACGGCGATGTCGAGCTGCAGAAGTCCAACATCCTGCTGCTCGGGCCCACGGGCTGCGGCAAGACGCTGCTCGCCCAGACCCTCGCCCGCATCCTCAACGTGCCCTTCGCGATCGCCGACGCCACGGCACTCACCGAGGCCGGCTACGTCGGCGAGGACGTCGAGAACATCCTCCTCAAGCTCATCCAGGCGGCCGACTTCGACGTCAAGAAGGCCGAGACCGGCATCATCTACATCGACGAGGTCGACAAGATCGCCCGCAAGGCCGACAACCCCTCGATCACCCGCGACGTCTCGGGCGAGGGCGTGCAACAGGCTCTGCTGAAGATCCTCGAAGGCACGGTGGCCAGCGTGCCGCCCCAGGGCGGCCGCAAACACCCCCACCAGGAGTTCCTGACGATCGACACCACCAACGTGCTGTTCATCTGCGGCGGCGCCTTCGCCGGCCTCGAGAAGATCATCGAGCACCGCGTCGGACGGCAGGGCATGGGGTTCATGGCCGACATCGTCACGGCCGAACAGCGCGACGTGGGCAACATCTTCAGCAAGGTGCTGCCCGAAGACCTGCTGAACTTCGGCCTGATCCCCGAGTTCGTCGGCCGTCTGCCGGTGATCTCGGCGGTGCACTACCTCGACAAAGAGTCGCTGGTGCGCATCCTCACCGAGCCCAAGAACGCCCTGGTGCGTCAGTACCAGAAGTTCTTCAGCTTGGACGACATCGAGCTGGTGTTTGCCGACGACGCACTGGTGTCGATCGCCGAGAAGGCCCAGGAGCGCCAGACCGGCGCGCGTGGCCTGCGCACCATCATCGAGACGGCGCTGCTCAATGTCATGTTCGAGCTGCCGTCGCGCCACGACGTGCGCAAGTGCGTGATCACCAAGGAGACCATCGAGAAGGGTCTCGACCCGACGCTCGTCACCGAGGCCGACAACACCGTCCTGCAGCTCGGCGAAGAATCGGCGTAGCCGGGGCAGCACAAGGAGCGCCTCGAGGGGGCGGGGCGGCAAAGCCGCCCCGCCCCCTTTTTTCGTCGCGCGAGCCCGGCGCTTCGTCATCGCGGAGGCCGTCCGGGTATACTGACCCGGCGCGTCCGGCCGGACGCGCAGCCGGTAGAGCCGACACGCAAGCGATCCGGGGCAGATCCCATGACCGATCAGACCGCAGACCTGCAGGCCACGACCAGGTTCGAGCCGGGGCCGGTGGAGAGCCGCTGGATGGCGCGCTGGCTCGACGGCCATCTGTTCCACGCCGAGCCCGACCCGTCGCGGCCGCCCTACGCGATCGTCATCCCGCCGCCCAACATCACCGGCAAGCTGCACATGGGACATGCCTTGAACGACGCCATCCAGGACAGCCTGACGCGCTATCACCGCATGCTGGGCGACAACGCCTGCTGGCTGCTGGGCACCGACCACGCCGGCATCGCCACGCAGAACGTGGTCGAGAAGCTGCTGCGCAGCGAGGGCCTGAGCAAAGAGGACCTGGGTCGAGACGAGTTCGTCAGGCGCGTCTGGGAGTGGCGCCGGCAGTACGGCGGCGCCATCATCGAGCAGATCAAACGTCTGGGCTGCGCCTGCGACTACGAACGCGAGCGCTTCACCTTCGACGAGGACTACGTGCGCGCCGTGGTGAAGGTCTTCGTCGCTCTGCACGCCAAGGGCTACATCTACAAGGACCACTACATCGTCAACTGGTGCCCGCGCTGCGGCACGGCGATCAGCGACCTCGAGGTCGCCTACGCCGAAGAGGCCGGCCACCTCTACCACGTGCGCTACACGCTGCGCGGCGGCGGCGCGATCACCATCGCCACCACCCGACCCGAGACGATGCTGGGCGACACGGCGGTGGCCGTGAACCCCACCGACGAGCGCTATCGCGAGCTCGTGGGGCGCACCGCGCTGCTGCCGCTGCTGGGCCGCGAGCTGGAGATCATCGCCGATGAACGGGTCGACCCGCAGTTCGGCACCGGCGCGCTGAAGATCACCCCCGCCCACGACCTGACCGACTTCGACATCGGTCGCGACCACGAGCTGCCGACCATCCAGGCGATCGGACCCGACGGTCGCATCACCGCTGAGGGCGGACCCTACGCGGGTCTCGACCTAGCCGCGGCTCGCGAGCGCGTGATCGCCGACCTGCGGACGGCCGGCGCGCTCGAGAAGGTGGAGGACTACACCCACAGCGTGGCTACCTGCGACCGCTGCGACACGCACATCGAGCCGCTCATCTCGCTGCAGTGGTTCATGGCCATGGACGAGCTCAAGGCGCCGGCCACCGAGGCGGTGCGCGACGGTCGCGTGCGCTTCGTGCCGGCGCGCTGGGGCCGGGTCTACATCGACTGGATGGAGAAGCTGCGGCCCTGGTGCATCTCGCGCCAGCTCTGGTGGGGTCACCAGCTCCCGGTGTGGTACTGCAAGGCCGAGGGTTGCGGCGAGACCATCGTCGCCGAACAGGAGCCGACCGTCTGCCCGCACTGCGGCGGCACGGCGCTGCGCCGCGAGACCGACGTGCTCGACACCTGGTTCAGCTCGGCGCTGTGGCCCTTCGCCACCTGGGGCTGGCCCGAGCCCACCGCCGACCTCGAGTACTTCTACCCGACGAGCCTGCTCAGCACGGCCCGCGAGATCATCTTCCTGTGGGTCGCGCGCATGGTGATGATGGGCCTCGAGTTCGCCGGCGACGTGCCCTTCCGCGAGGTCTACATCCACTCGGTGATCCAGGCCGCCGACGGCCGCCGCATGAGCAAGTCGCTGGGCAACGGCATCGACCCGCTCGAGATGATCGACGCCTACGGCGCCGACGCCACGCGCTTCGGCCTGCTGCTCATGTCGAGCAGCCAGGACGTGCGTTTCTCCGAAGAGAAGATCGAGATGGGCCGCAACTTCGCCAACAAGCTCTGGAACGCCGGTCGGCTCGTGCTGCTGGCCGCCGCCGGGGCGCCGCCGGCGAGGTCCGACACCGAGATCGTCGACCGCTGGATCACGAGCCGTCTGGCGCGCGCCACCGCGGCCGTCGACGAGGCGCTGGCCGCCTGCGACTTCTCCGCGGCGGTCGAGAGGCTCTACCACTTCGTCTGGGACGAGGTCTGCGACTGGTACCTCGAGCTCGTCAAGGTGCGGTTGTACAGCGACGACCCCGAGACGCGCGCCACGGCGGCCGGCCACGCCATGTTCGTGCTCGACGGCGTGGTGCGCCTCGCCCACCCGTTCCTGCCGTTCGTGACCGAGGAGATCGCCTCGCACTACGGTGCCGCGCCGCTGCTCGAACGCGGCCACGCGGTCGCCGGGCCCGCCGACCTGCGGCCCGGCGACGAGGCGGCGCTGACCCAGGTGCGGACCGCGATCCAGGCGTTGCGCACCAGCCGCGCCGACCGGCGCATCCCGCCGGGCAAGGTCCTGAGCGCGTCGTTCGCCGCCGACGAGAACGCCGCCGGCAAGGCGGCGCGGTCGCTCTACGAGTCGTTCGACGAGGCCTTCCGGGCGCTGGCGCGCGTCGCCCTCGGCGCGCCCGGCGCACCCGCTGCGTCCGTGGACGGCGGCGACGGCGAGGCCGTCGTGCTGGTGCCGGGCGGGCGCTTTGCCGTCGCCGCGCCCAGCATCGACCGCGGCGCGGAGGCTGCTCGGCTGCGGGCCCAGATCGACAAGCTCGACGCGGAGGTGCGCCGCTCAGAGGCCAAGCTGGCCAACGACGGTTTCGTGGCGCGCGCGCCGCAAGCGGTCATCGACAAGGAGCGGGCCAAACTGGCCGCCTACCTGGCCGACCGCGACGAGCTCGCCGCCCGTCTGGGCGACCTCTCGTAGGGAGGGCTGCTTGAGCGCCCGTGGCGGCGGCCGGCGGCCGCCCGACGACTGGCGGCAGTACCTGGACTCGCTGGCCGTGTTCGGCATGCGTCCCGGGCTCGAGCGCGTGGCCGGTCTGCTGGCCCGCCTGGACCACCCCGAGCGGTCGTTTCGCGCCATCCACGTGGTGGGCACCAACGGCAAGTCGTCGACCACGCGCTACGCCGCCGCCGTGCTGACGGTCGGCGGTCTGCGCAGCGGCGCCTACCTCTCGCCGCACATCAGCGGCTACAACGAACGCGTGCTGGTCGACGGGCGGCCGGTCGCCGCGGCCGCGCTGGGGGCGGCCGTGGAGCTGGTCCGCAAGGAGAGCCTGCGCCTGCCGCCCGAGCTCGGGCCGGTCACCCAGTTCGAGGTGCTCACGGTGGCGGCCTTTGTCGCCCTGCGCGCCGCCGGCGTCGAGGCGGCCGCCATCGAAGCCGGCCTCGGCGGCCGCCTCGACGCCACCAACGTGCTCGGCGCGCCGGTCGTCGTGCTGACCACGATCGGACTGGAGCACACGGCGGTCCTGGGCGACACGCGGGAGCTGATCTTCGCCGAGAAGGCCGCCGTGATCGGGCCCGGCGCCGCGGTCGTGTGCGGGCCGCTCGAAGGCCTCGAGACGGCGGCCGAGGAGGTCTGCGCGGGCCGTGGCGCGCGCGCTTACCTGTTCGGTCGCGACCTGAAGGTGAGCGGTGAGCCGGCGCGCTTTCGCGTTGAGCTGGCCGGCGAGCGGTTCGATGATCTGTCGGTGCCCAGCCCGGCGCGCTACCAGACGGTGAACGCCGCCCTCGCCGTTGCCGCCTGCCGGCTTCTGCTGGGCCGTCTCGAGGCCGGCGCCGCGCGCCGGGCGCTGGCGGCCACGGCGGTGCCGGGACGCCTGCAGATCGCCGGCCGCGAGCCGCTGCTCCTGGCCGACGGCGCCCACAACCCCGACGGCGTGACCGCTCTGGCCGAGGCGCTGGCGGTGCTCGACCGTCCGGCGCCGCGGGTGGGGGTGTTCGCCATCATGGCCGACAAGGCCGTCGACGAGATGCTCGCCACGCTGGTGCCGCTGGTCGAGACGATCGTCTGCACGCAGGCCAGCGAGGCGCGCAGCCTCACGGCGGCCCAGCTTGCCGGCCGCCTCGGCGAGCGCCGCGGGCGCGGCGCTGCCCCGCCGGCGGACGGCCCGGCCGTTTACGAGGAGCCCGATCCGCAGGCCGCGGTGGCTCTGGCGAGACGCCTGGCCGGACGCCGGGGCTCGGTCCTGGTGGCCGGTTCGCTCTACCTGCTCGCGGACCTCGCCGACCTGCTCGAGGGCGAGGTGGGGAGCGGTGGAGTATACTAGCGCGCGATCCGCGACCCGGGAGGCACCGGCTGTGGCCCGAGGCTCCTCAAGCCTCATCGTCCGACTGCTGTTCTGGCTGCTGTTCCTGGTGGCTGCGGCCGTCGTGGCCTTCTTCGTGGGCTATCTCATCGGCCCGTACGTGGTCACCCACGTGCTGTAGCGCAGCGACCTGTCTCGGCATGGTTTGCCTGGTCAGGTATGATGCCCGTAGCGTTGCGCCGGGCGACCGGGTCTCGCCGGCCGGAGCCGGCGGCCGAAGCCGGTCGGCCGAGGGGCCGCCCCGCGTGCAGCCAGGGGATCAAGCGACCGTCGTCGCCGACCGCCGCTCAGCGGGTCGCGCGCGGCAGGAGGAGAACACGTGCTAGACCGTCTGCTCGTCGCCGCCACCACCGATTCGACCGACCCGTTCGGCTCGATCAAGAGCTTCTTTCGCTCGTCGACGTGGCATTTTGCCGTGCTCATGTTCTGGTTCTTCCTCGTCGTGGTGTGGCTGTCGTGCGCCTACTGGGTCTACAAGGACGCCCGGCGGCGCATCGACGACCGTGTCGTGATCGTGGTGGCCGTGCTCACCGGCCTGGTCTTCGGGCCGTTCGGGCTGTTCGTCTATGCCATCCTGCGTCCGCCCGAATACCTCGAGGACGCCCGCGAGCGCGAGCTCGAGCTGCGCATGCTCGAACAGCGGCTCGACGGCGACTTGCGCTGCCCGTTCTGCAAGACGCCGGTCAAAGAAGACTTCCTCGTGTGTCCGCACTGCATGCGGCGCTTGCGCGAGGTGTGCTCGAGCTGCCACCGGCCGGTCGAGCCGGGCTGGCGGATCTGCCCGTACTGCGAGAAGCAGATCCCCCAGGCGCAGTCGTTCGGGTTGGAGATGGGATAGGGGCGGCGCGCACGCCTGCGATGGAGGATCCTCACGTGGAACAGACGTTCATCATGGTCAAGCCCGACGGCGTGCGGCTGCGCCTGGTCGGCGAGGTCGTCGGGCGCTTCGAGCGGCGCGGCTTTGTGCTGCGCGGCCTGAAGAGCCTGCGTATCGACCGGGCGCTCGCCGAGCGTCACTACGCCGAGCATGTCGGCAAGCCGTTCTTCGAGTCGCTGGTCTCGTTCATCACCTCCGGACCGGTGGTGGCGATGGTCTGGGAGGGCCGCGACGCCATCGCCGTGGCCCGCGCCATGCTCGGCCTCACCGACGCGGCTCAGGCGGCTCCCGGCACCATCCGCGGCGACTTCTCGCTGTCGAAGGAACAGAACATCGTGCACGGTTCCGACGGTCCCCAAAGCGCGGTTCGCGAGATCGGCCTGTTCTTCGGTGAGGACGAGCTCGTCTGAAGGTGCGCCGCCGGGCGCGGCGCCGGGCGCGCCGGCGCTGTTCGTGGTGCTGGCGTCGCGCTCTCCGCAGCGCGAGGCCATCCTGCGCCAGCTCGAGGTGCCGTTCCGGATCGCCCCCAGCCGCCACGACGAGTCGCTCGTGGCCGGCGACCCCGTGGCCACGGTGACCGACAACGCCCTGGGCAAGGCGCGCGAGGTCGCCGGGCGCGAGGCCGGCGGCCTCGCGCCCGGCGACCTCGTCCTGGGCGTCGACACGGTGGTCGTGCTCGACCAGCGGGTGCTGGGCAAGGCCGCCACGAGCGCCGAGGCCGGGGCCTTCGTGGGGGCGCTGTCGGGACGCCGTCACGAGGTCGTGAGCGGCGTCTGTCTGCTCGGCCCGGGCGGGCGGGTCTGGACCGGTCACGCGCGCACCACGGTCACCTTTCGGGCGCTCGCCGCCGAGGCGGTCGCGACTTACGTCGCGACCGGCGAGTGGCGCGAGCGCGCCGGCGCCTACGCCATCCAGGGCGTAGGTTCGGCGCTGGTGAGCGCCGTCGCGGGCGACTACTGGAACGTGGTGGGACTGCCGGTGGCGCTCCTGCTCGACGGCCTCAAGCAGTTCGGCGTGACCCCGTTCTCGTGGCTCGGCGGCGCCGCGCCACGCGCCGAGCGGTAGCGATTTCGCCTGCTCATCCGTTTGGCTCCGCTCGGGACGGCGTGTAGTATGGACGATTGAATCGTTTCGAAAGGAGCAGGTCATCGGTTTCTTCGACTTCCTCACCGGCTTCGGCGCGCGCGACGTGGCCGTCGACCTTGGTACCGCCAACACCCTCGTCTACGTTCGCGGCCGCGGCATCGTGCTCTCCGAGCCGTCCGTCGTCGCTATCGACCATCGCACCGGCGAAGTCCACGCGGTGGGCGCCGAAGCCAAGCGCATGCTGGGCCGCACGCCCGGCTCGATCAGCGCCATCCGCCCCCTCAAGGACGGCGTGATCGCCGACTTCGACGTCACCGAGCAGATGCTGCGCCACTTCATCCGCAAGGCCAACCAGAACAGGTGGGCTCACCCGCGGGTCGTGATCTGCGTGCCTTCGGGGGTCACCGGGGTCGAGAAGCGCGCCGTCGAAGAGGCCACCTACTCGGCCGGGGCGCGCTGGACGGGGCTGATCGAAGAGCCCATGGCGGCGGCCATCGGCGCCGGCCTGCCGGTGGCCGAACCGACCGGCAACATGATCGTCGACATCGGCGGCGGCACCAGCGAGGTGGCCGTCATCTCGCTGGGCGGGATCGTCGTCTCGCAGTCTATCCGGGTCGGCGGCGACGAGCTCGACGAGGCGATCATCAGCTACGTCAAAAAGGAGTACAAGCTGCTCATCGGCAGCCAGACCGCCGAAGAGATCAAGCTCGAGATCGGCTCGGCTCACCCGCTGCCCCAGGAAGAGCAGGCCGAGATCCGGGGTCGCGACCTGGTGACAGGCCTGCCGAAGACTATCGTGCTGACGTCCGAAGAGGTGCGCGCGGCGCTCGAGGAGCCCGTGCAGGCGATCATGGACGCCATCAAGGCCACGCTCGACAAGACGCCCCCCGAGCTCGCCAGCGACATCATGGACCGCGGCATCATGCTGGCCGGTGGCGGCTCGCTGCTGCAGGGGCTGCCCGAGCGTCTGCGCCAGGAGACGCAGATGCCGGTCCACCTGGCCGAATCGCCGCTCACCTGCGTCGCTGTAGGGTCCGGCAAGTATCTCGAGGAGTTCGATGCCATTGCCCGCAGCAAGCGCAACTCGAGGCCCAGAGGCCGGTACTAGGCCCCCACGCTCCTAGTGGCTCGCAAGCGCGCACTGCGGCGGCGCATCGTCGTCGCCATCCTGGTCGTGCTGTCCGTCGCCCTGCTCACGGTCTACTTCCGCGAGCCGTCGAACGGCCCTGTGCACCGGGCCGAGGCCTCGGCCATGCACGTCGTCGCCCCCCTGCAGTCGGGCACCGCCCGGGTGATCAAGCCGTTCCGCGACGGCTGGAACTGGTTCACCGACCTGTTCAGCGCGCAGTCGCAGAACCGTAGCCTGCGTACCCAGGTCGAGCAGCTGCGCGCCCAGCTCGCCCAGCAGCTCGTCGCCCAGCAGCAGGACGGCGAGCTCAAGAGCATGCTGCAGATGCGCGACTCGGCGGCGTTTCCCAAGGGCACGCGCTTCGCCCAGGCGCGCGTGATCGCGAGCTCCACGACGGCCTGGTATTCGACGGTGACGATCGACGCCGGCACCGCTCAGGGCGTGCATGAGAACGACGCCGTGGTCAACGGCCAGGGTCTCGTCGGACGCGTGTCCGCCGTGACCCCCGACGCTTCAGAGGTGACCCTCATCACCGACCAGGACAGCTACATCGACGCGATGGTCGTGCCCAACGGCGCCCAGGGCCTGGTGGCCGGCAGCGTCACCGGCGACGTGACCCTGCAGTACGTCGACCGTTCCGAGAAGGTCGTCAACGGGCAGGTGGTCGTGACCAGCGGCATGAAGAGCTCGATCTTCACGCGAGGTATCCCCATCGGTCAGGTCTCGGCCGTCGCCCAGCAGGACGTCGAGCTCTACCAGAGCATCTCCGTGACACCCTACGTCGACTTCCACACGCTCGATCTCGTGATGGTGGTGCTGTGATGGCGCAGCGCGCCCCGGCGATCGACAAGCCGGTCGCGGGGCCGCACGTCGCGGTCGAGATCGGTCGCCTGCTGGTGCTGCTGATCGTGGCCACGCTGCTGCAGACGACCGTGGCGGCCAACATCCGCATCCTCGGCGCCAACCCCGATTTCGTCTTGGTCTTCGTTGTCGCCGTGGCGCTGCTGCGCGGCGCCGAGATCGGCGCCGCCTTCGGCTTTGTCGCGGGAGGCATCGTCTCGATCGCCCTGTTCGAGCCGCCCGGCGTGCGCTCGCTGGCGCTCGTCGCGGTCGGCTACCTGGTGGGCCGCTACGCCGAGACGGTCGACCTGTCTCCCAGCGTGGCGCCGATCGTCTCGGTGTTCGTCGCGACCCTGGTCGCCGAGTCGCTCGAGCTGCTGGCCCAGTTCCTGTTCGGGCGCGAGGTGCCCCTCATGTACCTGATGGGGCGCTGGGTGATCCCCCTGCTGGTGCTCGATTCCCTGCTCGCCGTACCGCTCTATCTGGTGGCGCGCTGGTGGCTGAGAGGTGAACGGCATGTCCGCATATCAGAGACGTAACCGGCCCGGCGAGCAGCGCCGCTGGATCCGTACCGGCCGCGGCGACCAGATCGGACAACCGCCGTCGGTCGCCCTGCGCGTCGTGCTGCTGGCCGCCATCGCCGTCGGGCTGATCGGCGTGATCGTCTTTCGGCTGTGGTTCCTGCAGATCCTGTCGGCCCAGCAGTACGTCGCCCAGGCCAACGACAACCGCCTGCGCAGCGTCGCCGTGCTGGCTCCCCGCGGCACGATCCTCGACCGCAACGGCACCGTCATGGTCGACAACCGGCCCGGCCTGGCGGTCGGCATCCGGCCCATGGACGTGCCCGCCGGGCAGCTCGACCATCTCGTCAAGCGCCTCGCCTCGGAGCTGCGCATGAAGCCCGTCGAGATCAGGCGGGAGATGGTGCGCCAGGTGGGCGTGCCCTGGAGCCAGATCAGGCAGGGTCTCGGGCTGCAGTACGACTTCGTGACGATCAAGCAGGACACCGACCGGCTCACCGTCTCGTACCTGCTCGAGCATACCGAGTCCTATCCCGGAGTCGAGGTGCGTCAGAACTACCTGCGAGCCTACCCGCTGGGCGATCTCGGCGCCCATTTCCTCGGGCAGCTCGGCGAGATCGACCAGCAGGAGCTCACCCAGGCGCGCTTCCGCGGCTACGAGGCCGGCGACGTCGTCGGCCAGTCGGGCGTCGAATACACCTACGACAAGTGGCTGCGAGGCGTCGAGGGTTCGGTGCGCGTCGAGGTCGACGCGAGCGGTCGTCCCAAGCAGGTCGTGCCCGGCGGCACGCTGCCCCAGGCCGGCGACAACCTGCAGCTCTCGATCGACGCGAAGGTGCAGCGCGCCGCCGAGAACGCCGTCAACTACGGCATCGACCTGGCTCACGCCAACAACGAGCTGCGCGCCGACGGTGGCGCCGCGGTCGTGCTCGACGTGCACACCGGCGCGGTCATCGCCATGGCCAGCGAACCGACGTTCGATCCGGCCTGGTTCGTCGGCGGCCTTTCGGCCAAGCACTGGAAGAAGCTCAACGTCGCGACGACGCCGCTGCTGGACCGAACGACACAGGGCCAGTACCCGCTGGGCTCGACCTTCAAGGTCGTCGACGCCGTCGCCGCCCTCGAGAACGGCGTCATCAGTCCGTCGACGACGCTCGAGGCCGGCCCGACCTATACGAACCACGGCCTGCTGTGGCACGACTGGAATCCGAACGGCCACGGCGCCATCGACCTGACCCAAGCCATCGTGCAGTCGGCCGACACGTACTTCTACCAGATCGGCTACGACTTCTACTTGCGCAAGGGCACCGAGCTCGAGGATTGGGCGAGGCGCCTGGGCATGGGCCATCCGACCGGCATCGACCTGCCCGGCGAGGTCGCCGGCCTCGTGCCCACGCCGGAGTGGAAGAACGCGACCTACACCAGGAAGACCGATCCCAAGGGCTGGCGGGTCGACCGTCTCTGGAAGCCCGGCGACTCGATCAACCTCGCCATCGGCCAGGGCAACCTCGAAGCGACGCCGCTGCAGGCCGCGGTGGCCTACGCCGCCATCGCCAACGGCGGCAAGCTCGTGACCCCGCATCTCGGCGTGAAGATCGTCGACTCGCAGGGCAAGCTCGTGCGCCGTCTGCCCTACACCCAGCCGCGTAGCCTCGGCATCTCGGCGAGCACCATCGCCACGGTGCAGACCGCCCTGCACGAGGCCGCCACGACGCCCCTGGGCACCTCCTACAAGGTGTTCGGCAACTACCCGGTGCAGGTGGCCGGCAAGACCGGCACGGCCCAGGTCTTCGGGCAGGGCGACTACGCCTGGTATTGCAGCTACGCGCCGGCCAACGACCCCCAGTACGTGGTCGTCGTGATGATCCAGCAGGGCGGCCACGGCGGCACCACCGCCGCTCCGGCCGCCCGCATGATCTACGACTCGCTGTTCCACGTGAAGGGCGGCCAGGTGACCGGCGCCGTGCACAGCGACTGAGCCGATGGACCTGCGCACCTACCTGCGCCACCTCGACTACCTCCTGCTGGCGGCGGCCGCCGGGCTGCTGGTCTACGGCGTCGCCATGATCTACTTCGCGACCCGCCACGACCCTTTGACGTCGCCGCTGTACTACGCCCGCTACCAGGTCGCCTACGCGGCCGTGGGGGTGGCGGCGCTCGTCGCGCTCTCGCTGCTCGACTACGAACACTACCGCCGCTGGCAGTGGCCGCTGTTTGCCTTCGTGCTGGTCTCGATCGCCGCCGTCTTCGCCCTGGGCCCGGTGACCCGCGGCTCGCGGCGCTGGCTGTCGCTGTCGTTCGTGCGCTTCCAGCCGTCGGAGCTGGCCCTCGTCATTCTCACGGTCACGCTGGCGGCCTTTCTGGCCGACCACCTGCAGCTCATCGGCTCGCGCCGCATGACCGTCCTGGCGCTGCTCTACGTGGCCGTCCCGGCGGCCCTCGTGTTCGCCCAGCCCGACCTGGGCACGGCCATGGTCTTCGTCGTGCTGACGCTCACGCTGCTGCTCTTCTACGGCACGCCCTGGACGCACTTCGCCGTGCTCGTCGCGGGCGCGGCCGCCCTGGCGGCACTCGTGTTGAAGGTGCTGCCGATGGCCGGCGTCAGGGTCGTGCACTCCTACCAGATGGAGCGCCTGTTCGTCTTTTTGCACCCCGGCCACGACCCCCAGTCGAGCGGCTACAACCTCACCCAGTCGCTGATCGCGGTGGGCTCGGGAGCCTTCAGCGGACGCGGCAACCAGGCCACCCAGACGGTGCTCGACTTTCTGCCCGAGCACCACACCGACTTCATCTTCGCGGTCATCGGCGAGCGCTACGGGTTCGTCGGTGCCGCCGTGCTGCTGGCCCTGTTCGTGGTGGTGATCTGGCGCGCCCTGCGCATCGCCACCATCTCGCGCGACCTCTACGGCAGCATGATCGCCGGCTGCATCGCCGCCATCTTTCTGTTTGAAGTCTTCGTGAACATCGGTATGACTATTGGTATCATGCCGATCACCGGCATCCCGCTGCCGTTCGTCAGTTACGGCGGCGCGGCACTGATCACAGACCTGATGCTTGTCGGCCTGCTCGAGAGCGTTCACCTGCGAGGCCGGCTGGCGGGAAGTGGCGGCTGACCCATGGCGACCTATAACGTCCGCAAGATCCTCAAGGCCGTCGCCGACGTGCGCAAGCACACTCCGGCGAACGCCCGCATCTGCCTGGTGGGCCCGCCCGACCTGCTGGCCGACGTGGCCCGCATGCTGTCGGCCGGCGCCGACGACACCGTCGCGGGCGGCGTCAGCCGGGCCCTCGACGTCCTCGGACGGGCCGACATGCCGACCCGTCCCGAAGCGCTGTCGCGCTGGTCAGTCATCGTCTTTCTCGAAGACGCTCAGGCGCCGGTCAGGCCCGAGCTCGGCCCGACGATCGCGTTCTGCCGCGCCGCCGAGCTGCCGGCGATCGTGGTGGCGGTGCGCGACACCGAAGCCGTGGCCGTCGACCGGCACGCCTGGATCGCGCTGGCGGGCCTGTCGAGCCGGGAGCTCGTGATCCACGCGCGCGGCACGCCGGCCGCCAGGTCGGCGCTGGCGCGGCGCATCGCCCAGGTCGCCGGACACGGCGGCTTTGCCCTGGCGGCGGCGCTGCCGGCGCTACGCGCCGCCGTGATCGACCACACCATCGAAGCGACCGCGCGCCAGAACGCCCTGGTGGGCGCCGTGATCATCCTGCCGGGAGCCGACATGCCGGTGATGACCATGAACCAGCTCAAGATGGTGCTGCGCATCGGCGCCGCCTACGGCTACCGGTCCGACCTGCAGCGCACCGTCGAGGTGCTCGGCGTGATCGCCTCGGGTCTGGGCATGAGGACGCTCGCCCGGCGCGCCGTCGAGTACGTGCCCGGGCTCGGCTGGGCGATGAAGGCGGGTTTCGGCTACGCGGGCACCCAAGCGATAGGCAGATCGGCGGTGGCTTACTTCGAAAGCGGCGCACCGCTCACGGCCAGCCGGTTCCCCCGGCTGTCCAGCCAGCTAGGAAAGTTTGAGAATCTTGCCAAAGGAATCGCACGCTGAGGACCGTCTCCGACACGACCTGACCGATCTCCTGGCGCGAGTCGCGCGGCCCGGGCGCTACGTCGGCGGCGAGTTCCACGTCCGCCACAAGCCCGGCGCCTCGCCGCGGATCGTGCTGTCCTACCCGGACGTCTACGAGATCGGGATCGCCAACTCCGGACTGCAGATCCTCTATGCCGGCATCAACGACGCCACGCCGGCGGCGGCCGAACGCGCCTACTGCCCCTGGCCCGACATGGCCACGCTGATGCGCGCCCGCGGCGTGCCCCTCTGGAGTCTCGAGAGCGGCGCGCCGGTGCGCGAGGCCGCTCTGTCGGGATTCACCCTGCAGCACGAGCTGACCTACACCAACATCCTCGAGATGCTCGACCTGGCCGGCGTGCCGCTGCACGCGGCCGAGCGCGACGACGGCGACCCGATCGTCCTGGGCGGCGGTCCGGGCACGGCCAATCCGCTGCCGCTGGCGGAGTTCTTCGATGCCTTCTTCGTGGGCGAGGCCGAAGGACGTCTGGCCGCGATGGTGGCGGCCCTCGACGCCCCGACACGGGCTGCGCGACTGGGCCGGCTGGGCGACGTGCCCGGTGTCTTTGTGCCGCACGCCGGCGGCGGAGCCTCCCCGGCGGGCGGGGCCGGCGCAGTCGCGCTGGGTGGCGGGCGCGTCCGCCGCCAGGTCTTCACGGGCTTCTCCCAGACCCCGCCGGTGACCGAGCCGCTGGTGCCGCTCATCGAAGGCGTCCACGACCGGGCGGTGATCGAAGTCATGCGTGGCTGCACCGCCGGCTGTCGGTTCTGTCAGGCCGGCATGTGGTATCGGCCGGTGCGCGAGCGGCCGGTCGAGATGGTGGTCGAGGCCGCCGCGCGGGCCCTGCGATCGACCGGCTGCGACGAGGTCTCGCTGATCTCGCTGTCGTCGTGCGACTACGGCGGCGTGGGCGAGGCCGTCGCCGGCATCCGCGAACGGTTCCCGCACGTGCGCGTGTCGCTGCCCTCGCTGCGGGTCGACTCGGCGGCGGTCGTACTGGCGCGCCTCGGCGACCAGCAGCGTGGCTCGGTCACGCTGGCCCCCGAAGCCGGCACCCAGCCGCTGCGCGACGCCATCAACAAGAGGGTCGACGAGCAGGACTTCGCGGCGGCCGTGCGGGGCGTCTTTGGGGCCGGCTACAGCGGCTTGAAGCTGTACTTCATGGTCGGTCTGCCCGGTGAGACCGACGACGACGTGGCGGCCATCGCCGCCCTGGCGTCGTCGGCGCTCGACAATGCCAGGACGGCGGCGCCGGGGCGCGCGCGCGTCTCGATCGCCGTCTCGTCGTTCGTGCCCAAGGCTCACACGCCCTTCGAGCGCGCCGGTTTTGCCGGCGAGGAGCTCATCCGCCGGCGCCAGGGGCTGCTGCGCGAACGGCTGCCACGGCAGATCCGGGTGCGGTTCCACGACGTCGGGACCTCGCTGGTCGAGGCGACCATGGCGATGGGCGGACGCGAGGTCGGCGAGCTGATCGAGGCGGCCTGGCGAGGCGGCGCCCGGTTCGACGGCTGGAGCGAGTCGTTCGACGCCGGCATCTGGCGGCGCGCCGCCGCCGAGGTGGGCATCGAGCTGGGTGGCCGCGCCTGGAGCGCCACCGCCGAGCTGCCCTGGCTGGCCGTCGATGCGCTGGTCGGCGAGACGTTCCTGGGCGACGAGGCGGCGCGCGCCGGGCGCGGCGAGACCACCGACGACTGTCGCGACGGGAGCTGCACGTCGTGCGGCGTGTGTAGCGGCGAGCTCGAGATGGACCTCGTGCGATGAGCTGGTGGCTGGTGAGCTTCGCGCGTGGCGGCCCCGCTCGCTACATCTCCCACCTCGACACCATGCGGGTGGTGCAGCGCACGTTCGCCCGCGCCGGCATCGAGCTCGCTCTCTCGCAGGGCATGCGTCCCAAGCCGCGGCTGTCGCTGCCGCTGCCGCTGCCCACCGGTGCGGCGGGTCTCGACGAGCTGGCGGTCGTCGAGGTGGCCGAACTGACCGCCGCCGGGCAGGAGGGCGCCCGGCTGCAGGCGCTGCGCGGCGCGGCCGCCGACGGCCTGACGTTCGAACGGCTGGTCGTGACCGACGAGCGGCCCCGGCCGCAGGCGACCGCCGCCGCCTACCAGTGCCGGCTGGAGGCGCCGTGCGAGGCCGTACGCGAGGCGCTCCTGGGCTTCGCCGCGGAACCTCACGTGAGCGTCGTGCGCCAGTCGCCCAAAGGTCGGCGGGCGATCGAGTTGAAAGAGTACGTGTGCGAGCTGTCGGCGTCGCCTTGCGACGCCGGCACGAGGCTCGCCTTCACGCTGCGCTACGGGCCCGGCGGCTCGGCGCGCGTCGACGAGGTCGTCGCCGCGCTGGCCGCCCGCCTCGAGATCGAGCCGGTCGTGCTCGACCTCTCGCGCGTGTGCGTGACCTGGAAAGGTTTGCCATCGAACGGTTTGCCGCCGCGGTCTTCTGCCGCGACGGACGAGATAGCGCCCGGCGGCTTGAGTCCGCGGGCAAAGGAGATGACTTGCAGTGACTGAGCAACCAAGGCGCCGCACGAAGGCGCCGAGCACGTCCCGAGCGGACGCGGCGCAAGCCGACGCAGTCGAGGAGCAGGCCGGGACACCCGGGGCCGACGAGGCTCGTCCGGCACCGCCAGGGCCGCTGAGCGAAGCGCCGCCGGCCGGCGAGCAGACGGGTGCGGGCGAGCCGGAGGTGGCGCGGGCTACTGAGCCGGGCGCCTGGTCGGCGCTCCACGCTCGCCAGGTGCGGGCGCGCCGCCCCGGCCGTCGAGGTCGGCGTCCGGCGCCGCCCGCCGACAGCACGCCCGAGCCGTCCGAAGACGAACGGCAGAGCGTGATCGTGGCCGCGGCGGCCCCGCCCGAGGCGCTCCTCGAGCGCTCGCCGGCGCCCGTCTCGGACGAGGCGATGGCCGCGGCCGCCGCCGACGAAGAGGTCACGCCGGCGCGCCGGCGGCGGCGCGGACGCCGCCGTCGCGGCGGCGGGACGGCGTCGGCGGCGGCGCCCGACGAGCGGCCGGCGGACGAGCCGACCGTCGAGCAGGCCGCGCGCGACGAAGCTGCCGCGGCAGTGGTCGAGCCGACTGCGGCAGTGGTCGAGCCGGCTGCGGCGGCGAGGGAGTCGCGGGAAGACGGCTTCGGCGGAGCGATTCCCGACTTTACCCGGGAGACGGGCGCTGTGGTCGGACCAGAAGCTGCCCCGGAGGCCGGCCCGGAACCCGCTCCCGAGGCCGCCGGCGAAGCCGGCGAAGAGGTCGGGGAAGAGGTCGGGGAAGAGGTCGGGGAAGAGGCCGGCGAAGAGGCCGACGGGGACGGTCGCAAGAAGCGGCATCGCGGTCATCGCGGCGGACGCCGGCACCGCCGCAAGAACGGCGAGCCCGCCGGCGACGACGGCATCTCCGTCGGCGATGCGGCGCCGGCCGCTGAGGGCGTAACGGCGGCGGCCGGCATGGCCGCGGCAGAGGGCGGCGAGGCGGTAGCGGCGGCGGCGATCGCCGCCGCCGCCGAAGCGCCCATCGGGCAGGAGCCGGCCGAGGCCGGCCCGGTGCCCGAAGCAGGCCCGGCCGAGGCGACCGGCACCGGCGGCGAGGCCGAGCCCGCTCCCGCGCACCGTTCGCGGCGTCGCGGACGGCGGCGCGGCAGTGGCGACGGCGCGGCGACCACCGCCGCGGCGAAGACCGCCGAGGGCGAGCCCGCGGCTGCGCCGCCGGTCGAGAAGACCGGCAAGGCGCCGATCGCGAAGGCGGGCAAGGCCGACGCCGAGCCGAGCGAGGCGGTCGGTCGTCGTCGCGGCGGCCGCCTGCGCCGTCCCAAGGAGTCGGGGGTGACCGCCGACCTGCCGGGTTACAAGGAGATCCTCGTCAGCGAGGACGCCGGCGAGATGCGGGTGGCGCTGGTCGAAGACGGCCGGCTGGCCGAGATCTACATCGAGCGTCCCGGCAAGCGCTCGTACGCCGGCAACATCTATCGCGGCAAGGTCGACAACGTGCTGCCGGGCATGGACGCCGCCTTCGTCGACGTCGGGCTGGAGCGCAACGGCTTTCTCTATGTCGACGACGTCGCCGACCCCGAGGACGGTGAGAAGCGCCCCCACAAGATCACCCAGATGCTCAAGCCGGGCCAGGAGCTCCTGGTACAGGTCAACAAGGACCCGATGGGCAGCAAGGGCGCCCGTCTGACCGGCCAGCTCTCGCTGGCCGGTCGCTACCTGGTCTACGTGCCCGGCGGCTCGGGCGTGGGCGTCTCGCGGCGCCTGCCGACCGACGAGCGCGACCGGCTGCGCGAGCTGTGCAAGTCGCTCAAGGCCAAGGACGCCGGGCTGATCGTGCGCACCGTGGCCGAGGGCAAGAGCGTCGAGGAGATGAAGAACGACCTGCAGTTCCTGTCGCGGCTGTGGACGCGGCTCAAGACCAAGGCGGCCAAGGTCAAGGCCCCGGGGCTGGTCTACGCCGAAGCCGACGTCTCGCTGCAGGTCGCCCGCGACCTGTACAACGAGTCGTTCTCGACGGTGCTGGTCGACGATCCGAAGCGCCGCAAGGAGCTGGTCGCCTACCTCGAGAAGGTCGCGCCGGAGCTGGCCACCAGGGTCAAGCTCTACGAAGGCGACGAGCCCCTGTTCAGGGCGCACGGCATAGAGGAGCAGATCTCCAAGGCGCTCGAGCGGCGGGTGCCGCTGCCCAGCGGCGGCAACCTGGTGATCGACCACACCGAGGCGCTCACGGTGATCGACGTCAACACCGGCCGCTTCACCGGCGGCAAGGGCCTCGAGGACACCATCACCCGCAACAACCTCGAGGCCGCCCGCGAGGTCGTGCGCCAGCTCCGCCTGCGCGACATCGGCGGCATCATCATCATCGACTTCATCGACATGGAGTACGCCCGCAACCGCGAGGCGGTGCTCGCCAAGCTCCAGGCCGAGCTCGAGACCGACCGCACCAAGACCTACGTGGTCGAGATCTCGCCGCTCGGTCTGGTCGAGATGACGCGCCAGAACATCACCGACGGCGCCCGCGGCATCCTCACGCAGACCTGCCCGTTCTGCGAAGGCAAGGCGCGCATCCTGTCGGCCGAGACCATGGCGATCTCGGTCGAGCGGCGGCTGGGCGACCACGCCGCGGTCACGTCGGCCAAGGCGCTGCTGGTCGAGGTCAACACCTCGGTGGCGGAGCGGCTCGTGGCCGGCGGGCGCATCAAGCGCCTCGAGAAGAACACCGGCAAGCACTTCTTCCTCGAGGGCTCGAGGCTCCTGCCGATCGAGACCTACCGCATCGTCGCCGAGGGCTCGCTCGAGGCGGTCGAGTCACACCGCATCCCGGTCCACGAAGACCAGGAGGTGACCGTCGAGCTGGAGTACGCCCTGACCTACAGCCCGGGCGACGCGGTAGCCCACGTCGACGGCTTCCAGCTCATCGTGCTGAACGGCCGCCGGGCGCTGGGTGAGAAGCGCAAGGTGCGCATCACCTCACTGACGCGGGCGGGCGCCATGGGGGTGCTGCTGTCGTAGTGGCGCGCGTTGACAGCCCTGAGCCTATCGTCTAGCATCGAGGGCCGTTGTCTTACGGGAGAAGGCATGACTGATTCCACCACTCCGTACGCGATCGTTCGCTGCGGCGGCAAACAGTACAAAGTGGCCAAGGGCGACTCCATCGTCGTCGACCGGGTCGGCGCCGACGAGGGCGCTCACATCGACCTGGTCCCTCTCGCTGTGCGCGACGAAAGCGGCGAGATGCGCGCCGGCAAGGCCGCGCGCGCCAAGGTCAAGGCCACCGTGGCCGAGCATCTGCTCGGCGACAAGATCGACGTGTTCACCTACAAGCCCAAGTCGACCTTCAAGAAATCGCGCGGTCATCGCAGCCGCCTCACGCGACTCGACATCGACGCGATCGAGATCGCGGGCCAGAAGGAGAAGCAGAGTGGCTCATAAGAAGGGCGCCGGCACCAGCCGCAACGGCCGCGACTCCGAGTCCAAGCGTCTCGGCGTCAAGGCCTACGCGGGGCAGGTGGTCCCGGCCGGTTCGATCATCGTGCGCCAGCGCGGTACGCGCTTCCGTCCGGGCGCCGGCGCCGGCATCGGCGTCGACCACACCATCTTCGCCCGCACCACGGGCCGCATCGAGTTCGTGCGCGGCGGTCAGGGCCGCATCGTCTCGATCGTACCCGAGGCCTAGCGCGCGCGTCCGGCCGTCAAGGCCGGAGTCGCCTTCATGCTGAGCGATCACGCCTCGATCAACGTGTGCGGTGGGAGCGGCGGGGCGGGTTCCGTCAGCTTTCGCCGCGAGAAGCACGTGCCGCGCGGCGGTCCCGACGGCGGCAACGGCGGTCCCGGGGGTGACGTCGTCATCACCGCCACCCGGCAGTTCCGCGATCTCGCCTACTTCCGCCACAAGGTCCATTTCAAGGGTCAGCGCGGCGGCCACGGCGCCGGCCAGAACCGCCACGGCAAGGCCGGCGAGGCGACCCTGATCGAGGTGCCGATCGGCACCGAGGTGCGCGACGCCGACGGGCGCTTCTGGCCGACCTCACCGTCGAGGGCCAGCGCGTGGTCGTGGCCCGCGGCGCCGAAGGCGGCCGCGGCAACGTCTGCTTCGTCTCCTCCACCCGGCGGGTGCCGCGTTTTGCCGAAAAAGGCCTGCCCGGCGACGAACAGTGGCTCGACCTGCAGCTCAAGCTGCTCGCCGACGTCGGCCTCGTGGGGCTGCCCAACGCCGGCAAGTCGTCGCTGCTGGCCGCGCTGACCCGAGCTCACCCCAAGGTCGCCGCCTACCCGTTCACGACGCTCGAACCCAACCTCGGCACGCTGACGCTCGGCGAACGCGTGGTCGTGCTGGCCGACATCCCCGGTCTGATCGAGGGCGCGAGCTCCGGCACCGGGCTCGGCGACCGGTTCCTCGCCCACATCGAACGCACCGTCGTGCTGGTGTTCGTGGTCGACGGGTCGCTGGGCCCAGACGCGGCGCTGGCCGCCGTCGAGACCGTGCGCGGCGAGCTCAGCGCTTTCAGCGCCGAGCTCGCCGCGCACCGCGGCCTGATCGCCGTCAACAAGGTCGACCTGCTCGACGAGGCCACCGCCGCCGAGGTGGCCGCCGCGCTCGCTCCGGCGGCGCGCGAGATGGCGGGCAGCGTCGTCACGGTGTCGGCCGCCCAGGGCAGCGGTCTCGGCGATCTGCTGCGCGAGCTCGACGGCGTCATCGAGAGCGCGGCGGCACTCGCCGCCCAGGAGGCCGCCGCCGCGCCCGAGGTCGTCGTGCTGCCGGCGCGACAGGAGCGCCTCGGCGACTACACGGTGGAGCGCGACAACGAGTCCTGGCGCCTGCGCGGCCGGGTGCTCGAACGCCTGGTGGCCAAAGCCGATCTGGGCAACGACGAGGCGATGCGCTACCTGCAGGACGTGATGGAGCGGGCCCACGTGTCCGACGCCGTGCGCAAGGCGGGCGGCGTCGACGGCGACACGGTGGTGATCGGCGATGCCGAGTTCGAACTGGCGTAGCGCTACAATAGCGCTGTGAAGACCATCGTCGTGAAGCTGGGTACGACCACCGTCGCCGACGCGCGCGGGCGCTTGCGGCACGCGGTGCTGGCCGCGCGCCTGGCCGAAGTAGCCGAGCTCACCGGGGCCGGCCACCGGGTGGTCGTGGTCTCCAGCGGCGCCATCGCCTGCGGCCAGAGCGCGCTCGGGCTGCGCGAGCGTCCGGCGCGCATGGCCGAGCTGCAGGCGGCCTCGGCGGTCGGCCAGGGCCGTCTGTTTGCGGCGTATGCGCGGCTGTGCGCCCGGCACGGGCGCACAGCCGCGCAGGTCCTGCTGACGAGCACCGACTTCGCCCAGCGGCGCAGCTACGTCAACGCGCGCGCCACCCTGCGCCGGCTGCTGGCCTGGCGCATCGTGCCGATCGTCAACGAAAACGACACCACGGCCACCGACGAGATCGGCTTCGGCGACAACGACGTGCTGGCCGCCCAGGTGGCGATCATGCTGCGCGCCGACCTGCTCCTGCTGCTCACCGACCGCGACGGCCTCTACACCTCAGACCCGCGGCGAGACCCCGAGGCGACACCGATCGCCCAGCTCACCTCGTGGAACGATCTGGCGGGCGTGAGGTGGAGCTCCTCGGGCCGTGGCGCCGGCGGCATGAGCGGCAAGACGGCGGCCGCGCTCATGGCGGCGGGCGCCGGCGTGCGCACGGTGATCGCCCACGGCTCGCGGCCGGGGGTGATCGCCGACGGCGCGGCGGGCGTGGCGGTCGGCACGTCGGTGCCGGGCCGCCGCGAGGGCGACTCGGCCTTCAAGCTCTGGCTGCGTTACGCCAAGCCCGTGCGCGGCACGCTCATGGTCGACGAGGGCGCGGCGTACGCCCTGGCGCAGGCCGGCGGCAGCCTGCTGCCGGTCGGGGTCACGGCCGTGCACGGCAGCTTCGCGGCCGGCGACGCGGTCTCGGTGGTCGGGCCCGGTCGCGGCGAGATCGCCCGCGGTCTCGCCGCCATCGGCGCTCGCGACCTGCGCCGCGTCGCCGGCCTGCGCAGCGCCGAGGCGCGGGGCGTGGTGCCGCACCTGGTCGAGGAGGTCGTACATCGCGACCATCTCGTGTTGATCGACGAGGAGGCGCGATGACGGTCGAGGAACAGGTCCGCAAGGCGCGACTGGCGTCGCGCACGCTGGCGTGCCTGCCGCGGGCCCGCAAGGACGAGGCTCTGGAGCTGATCGCCGAAGCCCTGCGCCGGCGCGCCGGCGAGATCCTGGCCGAGAACGCCGAGGACGTCGCCCTCGCCAGGGCGAGCAAGCTCAGCGCCGCCCTGGTCGATCGTCTCTACCTCGACGAGGACCGCCTCATGGAGACGGCCAGCACCGTCCGCGAGGTGGCTGCCCTGCCCGACCCGGTGGGCGAGATCGAAGACGGCCGGCGCCTGGCGAACGGTCTCGAACTCACCCGAATGCGCGTGCCGCTGGGTGTGGTCGCGGTCGTCTACGAGGCGCGGCCCAACGTGACCGTCGACGCCGCTGCGTTGTGCCTGAAGTCCGGCAACGCCGTGGTGCTGCGCGGCGGCAGCGCCGCCAAACACTCCAACCGCATGCTCGCCGAGGTCGTCCAGGGAGCGGTCCTCGAGGCCGGTCTGCCGGCCGAGGCGGTGGCCTTCGTCGCCGGCCCGCGCGAGGTGCTGCTCGAGCTGGTGGCGCTCAAGGGTCTGATCGACGTCGTCATCCCGCGCGGTGGCGAGGAGCTCAAGGAGCTCCTCGCCCAGCACAGCGCCGTGCCGGTGATCGCGGCGGCCGGCGGCAACTGCCACGTGTACGTCGACGCGGCGGCCGACCTCAAGATGGCCCTCGCGGTGACGGTCAACGCCAAGTGCCAGCGCCCCGGGGTCTGCAACGCGGCCGAGACTCTGCTGGTCCATCGCGCCGTCGCCGGTGAGTTCCTGCCGGTCGTGGTCGCCGAGCTCACGAGGCGCGGCGTCGAGCTCGTAGTCGACCGCGCGACCACCGACCTCGTGTCCGATCCGCGACTCAAGCGCGCCAACCGCACGCACTACGAGACCGAGTTCCTCGACCTCAAGATGGCGGTCCGCGTGGTCGAGTCGCTCGACGAGGCACTCGACCACATCGCCACGTTCGGCAGCGGCCACTCCGAAGCGATCGTCACCGGCGATCTCGGGGCCGCCACGCGCTTCACCCGCGAGGTCGACGCCGCCGCCGTGTACGTCAACGCCTCGACACGCTTCACCGACGGCAACCAGTTCGGCCTGGGCGCCGAGATGGGCATCTCCACCCAGAAGCTCCACGTCCGCGGACCGATATCTCTGCGCGAGCTCACCTGCCTGAAGTACGTCGCCTGGGGCGACGGGCAGGTGCGCTCCTGAGCGGCGCTGCGCACGTGGCGGTCTCGCGGGCGATCGGCGTGCTGGGCGGCAGCTTCAACCCGCCCCATCTCGGACACCTGGCGATCGCCTCCGACGCCTGTTCGCAGCTCGACCTGGAGCAGGTCGTGTTCGTGCCGGCGGCGGCGCCCCCGCACAAGGACATCGCCGACGACGTGCCGGCCGGCGTGCGCCTCGAGATGACGCACCTGGCCGTCGCGGCCGACGAGCGCTTCGGCGTGTCCTCGGTCGAGATCGACCTGGGGCTGCGGTTCACCAGCGACACCCTGGCGGAGCTCCAGCACCGCCACGGCGGGGCGCCGCTGGTCTTCATCGCCGGCTCCGACGCCGTGCTGCAGTTCGCCGGCTGGCACGAGCCGCAGCAGATCCTCGAACGCGCCCTGCTGGTCGTGGCGCCGCGCCCCGGCGACGATCCCGGCGCCGTGGAGCGGGCCGCCGCGATGTGGGGAGCGGGCAAGGTCGTGGTGCTGTCCAGCGTGGCCATCGGCGTCTCGTCGAGCATGATCCGCGAACGGGTCCACAGCGGACGGCCGATCCGCTACCTCGTGCCACCGGCAGTCGAGCGCTTCATCGCCGACCACGAGCTGTACCGGTCGTGAAGCGCTCATGAGCGAGCGCCAACGTGCCGAACGAATGCTCATGGAACGCGGTCTGTCAGCGGAGCTCGAAGAGCACTGCCGAGGCACCGCCCTCCAGGCCGAGCTGCTGGCCCGGCGCTGGGGAGCGGCCCCCGACGACGCCGCCATCGCCGGTCTTCTGCACGACCTCTGTCGCGAGCTCTCACCCGAGGAGATCCTCAGGCTGGCGCACGAACACGGGCTGGAGACCGACACGATCGAGGAGCAGTACGCGGTGCAACTGCTGCACGCTCGCGTCGCGGCCGAAGAGGTCGCGCGGGCGGGCTTCGCGCCGCCGGTCGCCGAAGCGGTCCGCCGGCACACGCTGGGCGGCTCCGGCATGAGCGTGCTCGACGCCTGCCTGTTCGTGGCCGACGCCACCGAGCCCGGTCGCACCTGGAAAGGCGTCGACGCGGTGCGCCGCCAGGCGACCGAGTCGCTCGACGCCGCCGTCCTTTCTCTGGCGCGGCGCGACGTCGAGCGCTTGCGCGCCCGCGGGCGTGCGCCGCACCCCCGCATGCTGGCACTGCTTGAGGAGAAGCATGGCGCGCAGGTCTGACAAGTCTGAAGGCTATCGCGCGCGTCGCCTCGCGGCGCGTCGCAGCCGGCGCTGGGGCGCCTATCAGAACCTCGTGCTCTACGCGCTGGCCGCGGTGGTCGCCTTCGGCGCCGTGCTGGGCGCGGTGCACGTCGCCCACGATCTGCGCCACCACCATGCGTCGCCGGGCAGCGGCAGCTACCTGGCGCTCGTCACGGTCGGCGTGGGCGAGTCGGGGACACGACCGACGGCGGCGCTGCTGGTGCACAACGCCAACCTCGAGACGACCACTCTCTTCACGATCCCTGCGGACCTGCTGCTCACCGAGCCCGGTGGCCAGTACGTCATGGCCAGCGACGCGCTCGGCGAGGGTCAGCTCAAGTCCTTTCTCGAACGCCTCGTGCACGAGCCGCTCACCTACAGCCTCGACCTGACCTATGCCGACCTGCAGAGGCTCAGCGGCGGCGGCGCCCTGTGGGTCACCGCCACCAAGCCGATCACGCTGCAGGCCGGCGACACCATCCGCCTCTACAACGGCCGCTTCTCACTGCCCGCCGACCAGCTTCCGGTCGTGTTGAGCGCCGCCGGCAAGGGCGACGAAGACCAGGCGAACGCGCAGGTGGCGTTCCTGTCGGCGGCGCTCTCAGGCGCCGCCCTGGTGCCGACCGCGCAGCAGTCGGCGACGATCAAGGCGATCGCCGCGCGGCACAAAGGCGCGGCCCGGGCCGACGCCCGCGACCTGCTCGGGGCGCTGGTCTCGGGGCGCGTGACCGTGGCCCGTCTGCCGTCGGACGGCCAGACGTCCGAGGGCCAGTTCGCCTGGCGGCCCGACCCGGCGGCCATCACCGCCCAGATCACGCGCAACGCCCGCGAGTTCAACGCGCCATACACTGTCGCCGTCGAGAACGGCTCGGGCGTCCTGGGCATCGGCACCATGGTCGTCAACCGGCTCGCGGGTCTCAACGTCAACCTGCCGGCCGTGCGCAACGCCGCTTCGTTCAACTACAACGTGACCCAGATCCTCGCCGGGGCTAAGGCCTTCGGAGTGGCCAACCAGGTGCGTGGTATACTCGGCCGCGGCGTCGTCCTGACGGGCAGCGGGCTGCCCGACACAACGGTCGTCGTGATCGTCGGCAAAGACCTCAAAGCAAAGGACCTGCAGTAGCCGCAAGCGAGCAGAACGAGCGGTCGTTGAGGCTGGTACGAGAGGCCGTGCGGCTCGCCGCCGACAAAAAGGCGCTCGACGCCGTCGTCCTCGACATGGCCGAGGCGGTCGGTTATACCGACTACTTCGTCATCGTGAGCGGTGGCAGCTCCCGTCAGACCAAGGCGATCGCCGACGCTGTGAGCGAGGGCCTGCGCGCCCAGGGTGTGCGCGCCACCCGCGCCGAAGGTCAGCGCGAAGCCGAATGGATCCTCCTCGACTACCTCGACATGGTCGTGCACGTCTTCACGCCGGGCGCGCGCGACTTCTACCGGCTTGAAGCGCTGTGGCGCGACGTACCCCGGGTGACCGTCGATCCCGGTGAGATGGGCACAGGCGAAGTGTCGCGGACCGGTTGAGGGGCCCGGCCGGCCGACCTCCCAGGGGGGATGATTCGGCGGCCGCCCGGCGAACTGGTCACCGTCGCCGTGCCCGGCGACTGGAGGGAGTGACCATGAAGACGATCGTCCTGTGCTGTGTCGCGCTCGTGGCGGCGGCGGGCTGGGCCGCCGGGGCGGCCCAGCCCGCCGCCGCCGGCGTCCACCTCACCTCACCCGAGAAGACCATGCTGGCCCTCATCGATCACGCCCGCGTCAGCCGCGGCCTGCCCAGGCTGCGGGTCGTCGCGGCGCTCGAACGCGCCTCGCGGTCGCACTCGCGCGACATGCTCAA
>Ga0182027_10002112_pt1 | contig 32461 bp, 24 predicted proteins | sample 712E1DmetaG_FD_121300 | JGI IMG/M metagenome (GOLD analysis project Ga0182027, IMG submission 121300) | Permafrost microbial communities from Stordalen Mire, Sweden - 712E1D metaG (Illumina Assembly) | ecosystem: Environmental > Terrestrial > Soil > Wetlands > Permafrost | place: Sweden...
AAACGCAGAACGCAGCATGGCTCTCTGAGCCTTCTTTTCGGTGACATCATTTCAAATGAAGGTTGGGGCTTCAAGAGGTTGATTGACCGGTGAACAGATAGACCGGGGCGCCCGAGACGGGCGGCGGTGCCCCGGCCGCCGTCGCGAGGACCGGCCCGGCCGCAAACGCCGAGGCGGTCGCCCGCAGGATGAGGTCGCGCACACGGCGGGGAATCGTGCCGGATCATTCGTTTCAGGCAACCGCCGAGTGCGGGCCGGAGGCCTGTTGTCGGTCGCCCAGTCGCCGACCGGCTCTGTGGGCCTCGCGATGACCATTGTCAATTTCCTGACTTGCCCCCAGTAATGACTCAACAACCTGCACCGCCGCCGCCCACCCCGTTCTCCTCAGCCACTCCCCTCCCGACCCGTCGACCCCATGCACAACGTCTCTCCCGAAACCCTCACGGACAATGTCTTCAAACTGATCAGCCAGGACTGGATGCTCATCACCGCGGGCGACCGGACGAAGTTCAACATGATGACGGCGAACTGGGCCGGCTTGGGTTACCTCTGGTACCAACCCGTGAGCTTCTGTTTCGTGCGGCCCCAGCGCTACACGTTTGAGTTCATGGAGAAGAGCGCCCCGTACTCCCTGTCCTTCTTCTCCGATGAATACCGCGAGGCCCTCAGCCTGTGCGGAAGCCAGAGTGGCCGCGAGGTCGACAAGGTGAAAGCCACCGGGCTGACGCCGGCATTCACCGACACCGGAACACCGTATTTCGCCGAGGCGCGTTTGGTGCTGGAATGCCGGAAACTTTACGCCCGTTCCCTGGAGGAGGCGGGTTTCGTCGACACCGGGATTCCGGCCGAGGTGTATGCTGACAAAGACTACCACCGGATGTACGTCGGCGGCATCGTGCAGTGCCTCGTGCGCTGATGCTCTGCGCGGGAGGCGGGGCAGAACCCGCCCTGCCGGATTAATCCGCTGACCAGTTAAACGGCAGGGTGGTCCTTAACTAATCCGCCGCAACCGACGGCGCATTGCGGATAACGCGCCCGACCTGACCCGCAGGGCCAGCAGCCGGGGCACGGCTCTCCAGAGCCGTGAGAGATTCGGATCATGGGTCGGCCTCCTTCGCCGAGGCTTCGGAGCCCAGGGGAGACCCATGCCACTCCTCAAGACTTGCCGGCGGCAGCACGCGCCGGACGCATGAAACAAAAAGCCCCGCCGGCGCCAGGCCGACGGGGCAAATGGCAGGCAGGCGGGGCGGCCCGGTTATTTGGCGAAGACCAGTTTCGCGGTGTGTGCTTTCACCCGCGCGGCGGCATTGGGATGCACCACGCCGCGAAGGGCCGCCTTGTCCATCGAGGAGGTATAGGCGACCGCGGCGCTTTTCGACGCCGCAGCATCGCCGGACTTGACGGCCGCCTCCAATTGCTTGGCGAGCGTCTTCAAACGCGTCTTGACCGCCTTGTTGCGCAAAAGGCGTCTCTGCGATTTGCGGGCATTTTTGATCGCTGATTTTGTGTTGGCCATGACAGAGCAGTAAACAGCAGGGGGTAAAAGGACTCAGACGCTCCCCGGCGAGTCAAGGTTGAATTCCTGCCCCGGGTTTCAGTGGGTATCTCCGAGTTGTCGGTCATCCGAGGTCGCATGGGCATCTGGCCCGGTCCCCAGGTCCGTGGCATGGGTCTCCTGACCCATGGTCACCAGCTCACGGGTCGGGAGACCCGTGCCACTCGCTCAGTTGCCGAAGGGTTTTTCAACTGTACCGAGCGGACTGACCGGCAGGTCGAAGTTTTCGACCGGGTCGGGCCGGGCGGGATCAAAGCCGGTGAAGTCGTCCACGAGGTACCGGGCGAGATCCAGCTTGGCGTCCCGGAGGCCTTGCGCGATGCATTGGGCCAGCTCGTACGCGCCGTAGTTGTTGTGGTGGGTGGTGTCCTGTTCGGGCTTGGCGAAGGCGCGTTTGGCCTTCTCCGGGCCCAGCGCCTCGTACAGGAGCCGGCTCATGGCGTTCAGGTCGATGAACGCCACGTGCAACTCCTGCGCGGCCTGGCGCGCCCCCTGGGCGTAATCCGCCAGCGTCGGCTTGATCCGCCCGTTGGCATCGAATTCGCGCCGCTCCATCGGTGAAACGATCACCGGGATCCCGCCGCGGCGGCGGACGGCGTCGACGTGCTGCTTGATCTCCTCCTGGTAGGTGGTGAATGGTCCCCCGGTACCCGCGGCGACCTGCTTTTGGTCGTTGTGCCCGAATTGCATGATCAGCCAGTCGCCCGGCTTTATCACGCTGAGGATCTTGTCGAGGCGGCGACGGCCGATCGAATCCCGGTACGTCTCGCCCGACTCGCCATGGTTGGCGATCGCGATCTCCGGTTTGAAGAACCGCGTCAACATCTGGCCCCAGCTCGCATAGGGTTCGCGCGACTGGTCGCAGACCGTGGAATCGCCCAGGAGAAAAACGGTGGTGAGGTCGATCCGCGCGATTTCGATCGCGCAGACGCCGACCCGCCCCGTCGGCACGGCGGGGTCAAACTCAAGTGTGATCCGGTCGTCCCACGCCCAGCCTTCCTGGATCGACTCGCGCGGCGCCTTCAGCCTCACCTCGCCCGCCACGATGTCATCGGTCGGCGCGATCTTCGAGGTGCGCGTGTTGACGATGAAGCTGACGCTCGTGAACTGCCCGCGCGCGGTGCGAACCTTCTCCGCCATCAGGCGGCGTAGCTCAGCCTTGATCGTGGTCGCCGTTTCGCCCGCCGCGTCGCCCAGCGTCACCGTCACGCGGTAGTTGCCCTCCTCCGGCACGCGGACCGAGAAGAAAAACGGCTTGTCACTCGTCACGAGCCCGCGACGGAGCGGGTCGGATCCGCCCCGGTCGATGACCGTCAATGCCGCCCCCGGTTCGAAACCGAAGCCGGTCTCAATGGCGTACGTTGTCCCGGGGGGCACCAGGGTGTAACCCGGCGCGGCGTGGCCAGAGCCGAACTGAAATTTGAATAGCGGTGCTTCGGCGGCGTCGCTTTCGGGCGTGAGCACGCTCGCTATCCCGAGGGCAAACGCCGCGACAATCGCGGCCCACCGATTCGAATGTAGGAGCGAGTTTACTCGCGATTCCGATGAAGCATCGCCTGCCAGCAGGCTCCTGCCGGACGTTCGGGTCGGGGTTTTTGGATCTCGTCTTTTCATGCGTGGTCAGCGTAGGCCGGTGACTTCGGACAATTACCTCATCGCTCCAGCGTCACCGCCATCAGGCCGATGACAACGTCGTTGGCCAGCGTGCGCACGGTGAGCGAGCGCAGCTCCTTCGCCGGGTCAAGTGGCAGGTCCAGCACGGTCGCGGCACCGCCGGACACCGGTCCGCCCTTGCCCTTGAACTGCGCGACGTCGAGCACGCGCACCCGGCCGGTCTTCAGGTCGACGCGCAGCGGGATCGGCTCTGGCCGGCGGAATTGGTAGTCGTCGATGAAATAGTCCTGATCGATCGGCCACCAATTGGTCGGGTTGTGCAGCGCCAGCCGTGCGGCCGTACCGTCCTGATAAGTCACGACCACCTCGCCGTTGTCCAGGCGGCTCTGCATGTGGTTCGTCGAACCAGCCATCAACAGATAAGCGTGACCCGCCTTGCCGGCGAGCGGCACCGTCGCTTCGTGCGGGTAGTTGTCCCATTGCGAGGTGAAAACGATGTTCTTCGCGGCGCCCGGCCCGGGGGTGGCGAACGGCACACCGTTCGGCAGCACGAGCCGCCCGCCGTGCGCGCCTGCGACGGATCGCAGGCCGCAATCGTCGATCTCCGCCATGGCGTTGACGTGCCCGGCCCAGGCGCCGATGCCCTGCGAGGGCAGGGCCAGCGAGACAAACGGCGACCGCGGGGACACGTATTTGCCCGGTCGGAATATCTCTGTCACCCGGTCGTTGAAGTGCGCCGTGAGGTCGACCGGCTCCCAGGGGGTCGATTCCGGCAGCTTCGCCGTCCAATCGGTCCGCGGTAGGCCCGGCGAGCGCGCCTGTGCGGGCGCGGGCTCCGACGGACGCGGCAGCGCGGCGCCGCCCCAGACAATCGTCACGACCTGTTTCGCCGCGGCGGTTCCGGTCAATTCGAGGATCGATTGTCCCGCCACCGCTTCGCGCTGCTTCGCGGTGACCGGCTGACCGTTCAACGTTACCCGGGCCACCGCGGCAGCGCGCATCGGCACCTGGAACCGCAGCGTCATCGGCTTCGCGAACCTGGATTCCACCGTGTAGGTGTCCGTCGGGCCGTCGCGCCGGAAGTCCACCGTCACGTCCGGATGGCGCAGGCTGGCGTGGTCCCACGCGGCTGGGAAGCCGGGTGCGACGCGCAGTTCGCCCGCGAGCGCGTCGGGATGCACGCCGAAGAGGCCCTCGATGAGCGCCCGCGACAGCACGCCGCCGCCGTCGGCGAAATCGCGCTGCGACTCGCGGCGGTAGGCGTCGAGATAGTTCATCGCGCCGACGTTGCCCGGGCAGATGCCCATGAACATCGAGGCGAGCAGCGCGCTCTTCGTCAGCCGGAACGCCTCGTCGGGCCGCCCCGCCTGCCAGTAGCCGAGCGCGGTGTGCACGACCTCGCCCATGACCACATTGTTGATCGACCACGAGTAGGGCATCCAACCGGTTTCCGACAGCACGTGGTAGTCGGCATCCGTCGGCACGCCGGGTCCGCGGACGGGTAGGTGCGGAATCTGCGTGTCCACGTCACGCGTCATCTGCCACGCCTCCTCTGGCGTCGGCAGGCCCGAGTCCATCGTGTGGTAGAAGGTCCACAGCGCCGCGCTCGGATGCACGAGTTGGAGCCCAAGGTAGTCTTTGAATTCGGCGAATGTGCCGCGGTCGGCCACCCAGAGAAATTCGCGCATGGCGCGGGCAATCAGCGCCGCCTCGCGCTCGTACGGCGCGGGATCGTGGCCCAGCAGCCGCGCCAGCCGTGCCGCCATCGTGTTGTGGTAGTAGTTGTAGGCCGAGGCGTGCGCCGTGCCGCCGCCGCCGTACTGCAGGTCGTCACTGGCCCAGATCACCGCGTACGCCTCGTACAGCGGCAGCTTCTCCGGCCCGAACTCGCGACGAAACAGCCGGCGCTCCCAGGCAAGGTGCCGCTCGATCACCGGCCATAACTGGCGCGCAAACTCGAGATCGCCCGTCCACAACAGATGCCGAAACAGCGCATCGATGTAGACGAGGTTCATGTCGTAGTGGCTGTTCGAGAGGTCGCCGTTGCTGTGCAGCGCGGTCTCACTGCGGGAGAGGTTGGCGTTGGCGTCGGCCGGCGGTAGCTGGGCTGGAATCGGGTCGGTATTCTGCCGACCGGCCCAGTGAGTGAGATGCCGACGCGCGCGGTCGTGCCAGCCCAGCGCGTCGGGCGCGTACGGTCCGCGCCAGCCGAGCAGGGCGGCCCGCCACGCGATGGCGCCGTGCATCACGACGCCCTGCGGCTCGTCCCAAACCGCGTCGGTCGCGACGTTGAGGGCTGCCACCGCGGCATCGAGGAATGGGTCCGGCGTCTCGACCACCACCTGGTGGCGCAGGACGGCGAAATGCGCTTCCGCCTCGGCGAACACGGCCGGCAACTCGTCCACGGCGTAAGCCGGGCGCAGGGTGGTCCGGGCCGGCGCACGCTTGACCCCGGGGCGATCGGCCGTGACCTCGCGGTACGTGTCCAGCTCATCCGCGGCCGTATCGCCGCCGGCCACGCGCTGCAATCCGAGGAAGAGTGGTGCTCCGGCAGACAATGGGGCGTGCCCGATCACGACCGGCAACGACGCCGGCAAGCCGGCCGAGGCCAACAAGTCCGCGCATGAAGCCCACTGCGTCGCCTCGGCCACCGCCAGCTGCGCTCCCTCCGGCAGGAGGCCGACGATGGTCGCCCGGGGGCTGTGGAGGGTGAACCGGCGCGCCGCCAGTTCGAAGCGGTTGTCGCGGCAGAACTCCGGTTTGAGCTGGAAGTACTCCCCGATCGGGACCGCCTCCGTGCCGATGTCACCGTCGCGCCGGCCGCGCTGGCCGTTGACGCCGCCGTAGGCCCAGACGAGTTCCAGCGGCGCCGTCGTCGCAGCCGGCGCTACCGGGGCCGGCTGGCCGGATTCGGCGCCCCCGGCTGCGTATTCGATTCGCACGACCAGCCCTTCGGTGGCCGCGAGCGCCACCACTGTGAGGCGGATCAAGCCGCCAGCGCCGAGCAGCGGATCACGGATTTCATAGAGCATTTCCCCGGGCCGGTAACGCGCGACCACGTGCGCCGCCTCGTGGAGCCATGTCGTCCCGCCGCTGGCGCGCAGTCCCAGGCGCAGATTGCCGCCCCGGCCCGGCAGGTAGAGCGTGAACTCGGGCTTGTCGCCGGCGTCGACGCGGAACGCCGTGTTCCCCCCATAGAGAGGCCGATTGAAGAACTCCGGCCCGTTGACGATGACAAAATCGCCGCGATCGGGCGCGTACCGCAGCGGGCGGTCGAGGTTGTCCTCGAGGTTTGGCGTGAGCGACCGCGCGCCGAGCGGCTGCGCCCGGAGCAACCCGGTGGAACCGGCGGCCACGGCCGCAAGGAGAGCCAGAACTCGCACGCGGGAAAAGGCAGAGGAGCTCATGACGGGCAGAATACGGAAACCAAATACGCCTGAGGTCAAAGCGATTGCGCCCTGGGGAGGGACGCCTCGATGGCCAACTGCTGAGGATTACCCGATGAAATGACAAGGCGCGCTCCCGGGAGCGCGCCTTGGTGTTCAATTTTCCAGGGGCGGAGCCGCTGAAGCCAGCCGCTTCGCCCTGGCCCGATCTTTCAGAAGTTGTACGTGATGGAACCTCTCAAGCAGCGGGGATCACCGACCACGATCGCGGTGCGGCTGCCGCCAGCCTCAATGTAATCCTTGTCGGTCAGGTTGCTGATCTGGAACCGCGCGGTCCAGACCTTCGCGCGGTAGCTGAAGCCCAGGTTGATCAGCGTACGGCCGTCGTATTTATAGGTCGCTTGCTGCGGCACAAAGATGCCGCCGGGCAGCGGCTTGGTGGTGGTGTAGCCCGAGGCGCTCTCGCCCACCATGTCGCTCTTGTAGTCGACCCCGACGTTGAAGCCGAAGCCGCTCAGCGCGCCGGTGGTGAAGCGGTAGTCAAAATAGATCGCCCCGAGGTTATCCGGCACGGCGCGGATGCGAACCCCCAAGGGCGTGCGATACTCGAACTTCGAGTAGTTGCCGATGATGGTGAGGTTCTTGTTCAGCGAGTAGCTGCCCTCGACCTCCCAGCCCTTCGACTTGACGTCCATGTAGACGGTGGTGGCCAGCACGTTCGCCGCCGCCTGATTGCCTTGCGCGATGAGGGTGTAGTACTCGCTGTTCGGCACCGCATTGTTGACCATGGAGATGTCGAAATGAGAGAACGAGAGGTTGAGGGTGTCCTTGAGAAAGGCGGTCTTGATGCCCATCTCTTTCTGGTTGCCATTTTGGTAACCGAACGGCGGGTTGGCGTACTCGGAGATGGCCGGATTGCCCGCCGAGAGTGTGCCGGGCATCGTCTGGCCGGAGCTGTTGTAGCTATAGAAGAGGCTGACTTCCTTGATCGGCTTCACCACGATGCCATAGCTCTTGGCCAGCGAGTTGATGCTGTTGGTCGGAACATTGATCACCGAGGTCGAGCCATCAGCATTGTACACGGTCTTTGTGGCGATCGGCTGCACCCCCGAGGTGTCCGTGCGGGTCATCTGGCCGAAATATTGCGACACGCCGCCGGAAAGCAGCACGTGATCCTTGAAGAGGCCGAGGTTTTCAAACGCATACACCTGCAACTCCTCCAACTTGGCGGTTTTGTTCTGGCCGTTGTTGGGCGGCGTCGGCTCAGGGAAAACGTAGGGCACCCAAGTCATTGCGGCGAGGTTGTTATTGTATACGTCGGGTCCTTGCGATTGGGCGACGTAGCTCTTCCATCTCACCCGCGAAAGGTTGCCGGCGAGCCCGGCGACCGTGGTGGACTTAAACCAATCACCTTCGAATTTCCCGGCATAGTCGTTGCGGAGGTGCCCTTCAGTATACCAGAGGTGATCGCTGCCATTGTTGCGGCGGTAAACGTAGGTGCTGGGGTCGGCCAGCGGCACATTCGACGAGGTGGCGATGGCCACGGGCCCAGTCTGGTCCAGCGTCCAAACCACACCGGGTTCATATTTGCCGGTGTAGGGATTGCGCGTGGGGTTGAAGGCCACGAGAGCGCCGGAGGAGTTAGGAGTGAAGATCGCGGCACTGGTGCCGCCCTGATCGAGGCGCGTAACGTGATTGGCCGACAGCATGAGGCGGGAGGTCACGTGCTCGCTGAGGGTTGAAAGGAGCTCCATGGTCACGCGCTCTGTGTGGCGGTGGCGGGCGTCGTTGTCGGGACCGGCGAACGACCAGTCTTTCGGCAGGCCTTTGGCGATGATGGCGTAGTTATCGCTGCCGACGCCGATATCCAAGGGAACGCTGAACGCGAGGGTCTCGCGGTTCTGCACAAACTCGGCCTTGACCGTCAGTTTGGTGGTGGGGGAAAGCTGCCAGCTGACCGAGGGGGCAAACTCATAGCCCTTGCGAAAACTATTCATCTGGTAGCCCTTGCTGTCCCAAAAGGCGGCCACAATGCGGGCCGCAATTCCCTTTTCCGACGAGATCACGCGGTTGATGTCGGTGCTGATGGCATCGCCGAAGTACTGGGAGAGTTCGAGCGTGACCGACTGCTGGTCCTTCATGATCGGCGACTTGGTGATCGGATTGAATTGGCCGCCGGGGGCGCCGCCAGGGACGAGGATGGCGTTCGGGCCCTTGATGATCTCGACGCGGTCGATGTTGTAGGGCGCGAGCGACATGCTGTAGCCGTCCTCACCGGAGATCACCATGCCATCGATGAATTCATGGGAGACCTGAAAGCCGCGGATCGTGTAACGATCGCCGCCGATGGGCAGCGTGGATTCGACCACGGGGGTGATATACTTCGCGGCGTCGAGCATGCGCAGACTCATCGAGTCCTGCATGAAATCGCTCGTGACAACGGACACGGTCTGCGGAATATCCTGAATCGCCATCGCGACGCGCGATGAACTGAGGGCCTGCGCCGATTGATAGGGATTCGTCCGCGTTTCAGAGATGACGAACTCAGGCAGCTCAACCACCTGCTGACCGGAGGTGGCCGCGGGGGCTGGAGCAGTTTGGGCAAAAGCGGAACGGCAGACGCCCAACGACAGGGCGGCCGCCATCACGCGCAGAATCATACTGGAACGACTGTTTGGAGTTGGAGCAGTCATAGGAGGTTTCGGGTTTGCTTTCGAACGAACATCCGCACCGCGAACGATGGGTCCATTCGGGGCACAGAACAGGGTAGCGCGAGTATACTCGCAGGCTGGAGTGATTGGTCAAATTCGGTGATTGGCAACGCAACCACAGTCTTACTGTAAGAAATCTGTAAAAAGTAGTTGCGCCAGTCACAGCCAAGCGTGGCTGGTTTGTCCGGACCGTCTGGAGCCTTGGAGAACAATGGCTCATGGCGCCAGGGTCCAGACCGGCCCAAGGATCAACGTCCCGGCCGCCCGCACCCGACTCGCCGCCTGAATGCGTTATCAGCCGCGGCGCGAGCGACAATCGGTTTGCTGCGCCGATCAGGTCCCGTACGATCCTACGACCCCTCGGTTTCATGTTCCCCACTCTGGTCTCGTCCTTTCGGCCTCTGGTGTCCTGCCTGCGGAAACCGCCCGCGTATGCCTGGGCGATCTTCGGGCTGAGCGTGGCCATTCCGCTCTTTTTCGTGTTCACAACGAATCAGATCTGGGAGGACTTCTTCATCACCTACCGGTTCAGCGAGAATCTCGCCCGCGGCCACGGCCTCGTCTACTCGGTCGGCGAACGCGTCCACGGCTTCACCTCGCCGTTGAACGTGCTGCTGCCCGCGCTGTTTGCCTGGCTGACGGGCGCCCGGGATTTTCTGGTTCCGCTCTGGCTCTACCGGATGGTATCCCTCGCCGGGTTGTTGTTCGCCCTGCTCTCGATCACGAGCGTGCTCACCCGCGGGCACGCGTCGTCGCGCGCCGCTCTCCTCGCAAGCCTGTTTTTTCCGATTGTCGCAGTCCTGGAGATCAAAACCACCGCCTTTGCTTTGGACGGGCAGGAAGCGGGCCTGGTCCTGGGGTTTCTCGGCCCGGCCTTTGCCCTCGCCTGCCTGGGATGGCCGGCGCACTACCGGCTCGGCGGCGTTTTTTGGGCGGGGCTGATGTACAGCCGGCCCGACGCGTTCATTTACATCGCGGCCCTCGCCGTGGCCGCCATCGCGTTTGAACCGGCCTCGCGGCGGACGTTGGGCGTGGCGTTGTTCAAATCCGGTCTGATCTGCGCCGCGCTCTACCTGCCGTGGCTCCTGTTTGCGTGGGGTTACTACGGGTCGCCGATTCCCCACACGGTAGTGGCTAAGTTCGGAATCGAGGCCTACGACCGCACCACCTTCGGGCTGCTGGCTCCGCTGGCCGCCGGCTTCAAAAAGGCGCCCGACGTGCTCTGCTGGACGCTCTCGCCCATCTACGACCTCCTGGACGCCGGCCCGGGCACCTGGCCCCGCTGGATGCACGACGGCGCGTTCGCGCTGGCGTTGGCGGCGGTGGTGTACTGGGTCGTGCCGACCCGCGACCGGGTGGGCCGGATGGCGTCGCTGGCCGCCTTCCTGCTCTGCGGCTACCTGGTCTACGTCAGCACGGTGGGCCAGTATTCCCCATGGTATTACCCGCCGCTGGCGTTCCTGTGCTTGCTGACGCTGGTCAGCGCCATCGCTCATCTCATGCAGAACGGCCAGAGCCGACGGGTGGCCTCCAGCGCCGGGCTCCTGCTGCTATCGGGCCTGTTGGGCCTCCTGCTCTTTGAGTTCTCGTCGTCCCTGCGTCCGCTGCGCTTCAAGCAAAACGTGATCGAATGGGGTCACCGGCGGGTAATCGGGCTTTGGCTCAAGGACCACGTGGCCCAGGGCGAGGCGGTCTACCTCGAGCCGCTCGGCTACATCGGGTATTTCAGCCAATGCCGGATGCTGGACTGGCCCGGGCTGGTTTCCCCGGAAGTGGTGGCGGTGCGCCGGAAGCTGAGCATCAAGACCGGCTACACCTGGCTCGAGGTGGCGAGGGCGCTCAAGCCCGCCTGGATCGTGGCCCGCCGCAAGGAAGCGGAGGCAATGCAAAATTCCGGCCTTTTGCGGGACTACGAACTGGAGCGGATCTTCGATGTGGACGACCAGATCACCGCCGCGGGGCAGGTTCCAGGCATGAGAATGATCTACGCCGAGAGCAGCTTCGGTGTTCTCCACCGGCGAAAGCCGGAATGAACGGGCCCGCCGCCATTGGCAGCATCCGGCTCAGGACAGAGGGCGGCTCTCGGCCCCGGAGACGCTGGCCGCCATCGCCGGAAGATGGGCCAGAAACAGGTCCAGAATCGCCGGATCAAACTGGGCCTCGCGCAGCCGGCGCAATTCGTCGATCACGCGTTCCTCTTCCCAGGCCGGTTTGTAAGCGCGCCGGGACTTCAACGCATCATAGACATCGGCCACCGTCACGATGCGCACATCGAGCGGGATGTTCTCACCTGCCAGACCCTGCGGATAGCCGTTGCCGTTCCAGCATTCGTGATGCGAAAGCGCAATCCTGGCGGCGCACTGGATCAACGGCCACGGGCTCCCCTCCAGAATCTGGTGACCGATCACGGTGTGCGTCCGGATGACCTCCGACTCCTCGGGAGTGAGCCGGCCCGGCTTGTTGAGCAATGAAAGGGGCAGCGCGATCTTCCCCAGATCGTGGAGCGGGGTCGCATGCTGCAATTCGCCCAGCTGCACCTCGGCAAGCCCCGCCAGCCGACCAAGCTCACACGCATAGCGGGTCACATGGTCGAGATGGTCACCAATCGTCGGCTCGTGAGCCTCACAGGCACGACGCAGGCGCAAGGCGATCTCAATGTCCGGACTGAAGGAAAGAGCCATGGTTATCGCGCCTCCCCCTGCAGTTGCCGACCGGACCGCACCCGCGCCGCCCGCCGGTTTTCCTTGTCCCGATAAAGAGCGGCGTCGGCCACCGCGGTGAGTTCATCCACGGAAGCCGGGCCGTTCTTGTCGAAATAGGCCAGCCCGGAACTCGCCTCGAGCATGAATCCGGACGTACCGGTTCCCCCATTCCGGACCGAAAGCACGATACGGAGGGCCTGGAGCGCCTGGTCCGCCTGGCCGGCTTCCGCCTCCACCCCCATCGCGACGAATTCGTCGCCGCCAAGGCGGACGAGCAGCGTGTCCTTGCGGAAGACCTGGCGGAGCGTCGTCGCAAACTCCACCAGGGCCTCGTCGCCCTTCTGGTGGCCCAGCTCGTCGTTGATCTGTTTGAACCGATCAAGGTCGAAAAAGCACATGAACCCGCGCGCGCCGGATTCGCGGACGCGCTGGAAGATGTCGGGATGGAGGGCGTTGAAGCCGCGGCGATTGTAGAGGCCGGTGAGTTCGTCGATCACCGCCAGCTGCCGGATGGTGCGCTGCAGGCGGTGCCGCTCGATGCCGTAGATGATCGCCCGGTCAAGGTTGAGGAAATTGAAGTCGCCCTTCACCAGGAAATCCTGGGCGCCGAGCTTGACCGCCTGGTACCCGTTCTCATGGCTGTGGTTGGCCGTCAGCACGACGATCGGCACCGCGGGCGCCGCTTCCAGCACGGTGGTCAAGGTGGCCAGCTCGCTGCTGTCGGGCAGATTCAGATCGAGCAGGATGAGGTCGAATTCGCCGGTCTTCAACGCGGCCAGCGCGTCGGCCAGCGTGGCCTTGTGCACCGAGGTGTATTTGTTGCTGGGAGACTTCTTCAACATCTGCTCGGTGATCTTCGCGAGCAGCGGGACGTCCTCGACCAGCAGCAGATGGTAGGTCTGGATGATCATGGCACCGCTCCGAGGAAGAGGACAGGAAACCGTGGGGCCGTCATGTTCCGCGGACCGGGCTAGTGCGCAGGCCCGTTATCCTGGATCACCCGCGGAGTCAGGAAGATGACCAGGTCGGTGCGCTCCGACGTCGAGTACTCACCGGAAAACGCCCGGCCGAGCAAGGGCAGGTCGCCGAGCAGTGGTATCTTGCGGTGGGTGGAGCTCGCGCTGTCCTGGATCAGGCCGCCCAGGACAACCGTGGCGCCGTCGCGCACGCGTACGAGGGAAGACGCCTGGCGGATGTCGATGACTGGCGCGCTGGTGCCGCCGCTGGGCGACGTCTGCGTGCTCACCAGGCGGCTGACCGCCGGAGTGATGTCGAGGGTGATCAGGCCGTTGGCGGACACCTGCGGCGTGATCGAGAGCACGGTTCCGACCGTGATGGTTTGGACCGTCTCGTTGGTGGTGATCACCGGCGGGCTGCCGGGCGACTGGGTCACCTGGCGGACGAAGATTGGCAGGTCCTGGCCGACGCGGACGACAGCGGGCTGATTATTGAGCGTGCGCAGCCGGGGCTTGGACACGACCTTGAGCGTCCCCTGCTGTTTGAGGGCGTCGAGCACCGCGGAAAGGCCCTTCCGTTGGAAGAGCGCGCGGACGGCAGGGTCGCCCGGCGGAGAACCGAAGACCGGGTTTTGCACGATGAGGCCGCCGGTGCCCGTGACACTGAGCTGGGAGGGGATCGAAGTCACCGTCAGGCTGTTGGCGACATTCTGCCAATTGATTCCCAGCTGGTTTGACTGGTTCAGCGCGACCTCGTAGATTTCCACCTCCAGATCGATCTGCCGGCCGACATTGGCCATCACCGCGGAGAGAAACTGGGCAATCGAATCCATGTTCCGGTGGCCATCCTTCACCACCACGGTGCCAGACAGACTGTTGATAGTGAAACTGCCCTTGCTGGAGACCAGGGACTTGAGCTGATCGGCCAGTTCGCCCCAGAAGTTGATGGTCGACGCATTCGTCATCGTCATCTCGGATCCTTCCCCGGCGCTGCCAGATCCTGCGGCGCTCCCCGCAGCGCTGCCACCGGCGCCGGAACTGCCGCCGCCGCCCGAGCTGATTTGCACGGCGTTGGAGCCCTGGCTCGACCGCGTCATGCGGATGTAGTCGATCTGAAAGAGCCGGGTCTCGAGATTCCGAACCCGCGTCATGTGGCCGTCCTGGACGAAATAGTAGCCATTGGCTTCCAGCAGAGCGCCCATGGCGAGGTCGAGGGGAAGATCATGGAAATCGACCGTGACCTGGCCTTCGATATCGAGGTCGGGCACGATGGTCAGTTTGTTCGCGCGGGCAAACATCGCGAGTGCCTCCTTGATCGGAACATTGTCTGCGCGAAAGCTGAACTGGGTCGGCGGCAGGACGGGGGCAACGATCGGGGCGGCCACATCGGGAGCAGGTCCCGGTTCCCCAGTCGCGAATGTCGGGCAGGCGCACAGAGGCAGAAGGAGGTAACCCAGTAGTTTCATCAAAGGGGTGAACGGGCGGCGGGGCGGACGGCGGGAGTTTTCAGGGTGAAAGTACCCCCCAACGAAATGAAATCGCGGCCCTTCCAGTGAGCGACCCAGACGCCTTCCTGGGAAGCCGACTCGATCTTGAGTCGGCCGATTTCGTCGCCAGGCTGCAGGATCCGACCGTTGATCAGGGCCAGGGTCTCACCATCCTGCGTCCAGAGGGCGGAAAGCAGCACCGTGTCCACGGAATCCGGCACCACAGGCTCCGCGGAAGCCGCCTCCGGATGCACGCGCGCGGCAAACGGGTCGCGCAATGTTGCGGGAACCGTCAGGTCATGCAACGCCGCCTCGATGGAAGGCGGCGCATTGGGGGCGGCGACCGGCTCCATCTCGGCGGGCGCCGGCGCCAAGGCCGACTGCCCCGTCATCTGCAGCCGCGGCAAAACCGACCGCCCCATCAGGGATAGGGCAATCAGGGCCAACGTGGCGACAAACCATGGCTTATTGAGCAGCTTTTTCATGGCTAACCCGGTACGCGAGCCGGAAGTGTGTCTCGACAGAGTACCTCCCTTGTTCATCGGCACGAATGGCCAATCCTGTCAGATCAATCCGCGGATCCTCTCTCGAAAGTCCGTCCAGGAGCATGACTAACGTCGAAAAAGGCTGCGCGTTGTCAGGAGTCGGGGTCAGTTTGCCTTTCAGCCTGAGGAATGCAACCTGCGTTCCTTCGACCGGCGCGCCCGTCCCTCCCTCGATCGCATGGAAGTCTGATTCCCAATGTTGTTCTGCAGTAAGTTTTTGTAACGCATTAGAAACTTCAGCAAGCTGCTTGGGACCGGCAATGAGCGAATGCGAGAGTTCGGCCGCGCGTCCCGCCAGATCATGCGCCTCCTGCTCGGAGCAGTTCAGGCGCAGCGTGGCGATCTGACTCTCCAGCAATAACAAGGGTCGATTCTGAGCTCGCATGGACTGCAGATGCGGGTCGCGCACCGCCGCCTTCCAGCCCACGAGGATCAGCATGATCGCGAAGGGAAATGCAACCGGGAGGGCCCGGCCGAGGCGGACGATTCTGGGAGCATCCGGCCAGCCCGGCACCGCCGTGAGAAGCAGCCAGAAACTGCGGGCAAGTCCGGCGAGTTTAGTTTTCAAAGAGAGTTCCTCCCAAGTTAAAACTCTGCAGCTCCAGGGGCGATCGGCCGCCATCGGTGCGCGTCGCAGTGACGAGGCGGACGGCCTCGTTGAAGTGCGCGCGGAAGGGTCCGGTCTCGAGTCGCCTTTGCAGGGCGCCGAGGCTGGCGCGCGCTGTCTCCTCATCCGCCTCGATGGCACCGGCCAGATGGAACGACCAGCCGCCCGACGAATCGTCACGTTCCACCCGAAAATCAGTCCACTGGCCCTCCGCCGGCGTGAGGCTGGCCAGATAGGCCAGAAACCGGGCCGGCACCGGCGGCACCCGCCCGTTCACCATCTGCTGGATGAAATCCCGCTCGCGAGTGACCTCGCGATTGCGTTCCGTCAGCCGGTCGCATTCGGCCCGGAGCATCGGGGCCGCGGTGCGCAGCCGGGCAAACCGGCGGTCCTCCGCTCGAGCCGATTCCATATCGGTCCACGCCGCGGCTGCCAGCAACACCAATCCCAGCCAGCCGGCCGCGCCCAATGCGCGGCGAATCAGTCCCCGCCGGTGCAGCCATTGGCGGTGCCCGGCCAGCAGGTTCACCGGATCGCGGGGCGAAAGACCGGCGACTGCCTGAAGCCAATCCGTCGGTGCAGCTGGTTGGGCGGTGATTTCCTTACTCTCGCCGCATTTGGCCCGCACTTCCGCCGTGGCGTCGTCGCCGCCCAGGAGCCAGATCCGGTTGACCACAGTCCCCAACTTTTGCTTCGCATACAACAGGGACCGGTTCACCTCCACGCCGACGCGGCCCGGCTCGCTGCTCCACGAAGCGCGGAGCGTCCGGGCAAACGCCACCCCGCCCTCGGGCGTTCCGACCAGAATCGCCGTCGCTTGGCCCATGTCCGCGGCCACCAGCACCGGCTGGTTCCGGGTCCCCGGCAGCGAGCCCAGACCAAACTGCAGCGGAACGACCAAGGGCAGGATTCGGGTCAGTTCCAGGCGGCGGGCGAGCACCACCTGGCTCAGACGATCGAAGAATTCGACCGGAAGCAGATGCAGGAGGTAGGCCGATTCCTGGCGCGCCGAAATCGTCTTCTGGGCGGACCAGACGATGCGACCGTGATCCTTCTCCTGGCGGGTGAGGCGCGCCTGGAGATAGGTGCGGGCGGCACGGTCGACCAGGGCCGGCACCGCTTCTGTCTGGTGGATGAACTGTTCGTGCTCCAGCACGAGAAACGCCTCGGTGCCCGCAAACTCCAGGCGGGCGAGGACCTCGTCGACGGCCACACCGAATTCCTCGAAGGTGTGCACCGGCCGGGGAATCGTGCAACTCCCCTCCCGGGTCTGCCGGCGGAAAACCGCGGCAGTCAACGAACCGTGAAGCCACGCAATTCCCAAGGTCTGCCCGCTGCGCCGCGCCGTCCGCCGTCCAGATCGCCGCGCCGGCGCCGCGGGGTCGCTGCGCAGGCGATCGGACGATGATTCGGGACTGTGATTCGCCGGTGTCATTGGGGGATCCAGTCGGTGCCATTGAAGTCGAACGTCTTGCCCGTCGTGCTGAGCACGTAGCTGTAGTTCAGGGTGACGCCGCCGGCCGTGCGGTAGAGGTTCAACCGGACCCGGGGGCGCTGGTTGGCGAGAATGACCGTCGCGCCCGCGGCCACGTTGATCGCGGGCTGGCTCGTGCCGTCGGCCAGGACGAGATTGTAGCTGGCGGTCGCAGCGCCGCGATTGTTCAGGGTGAGCGTCAGGCTTTGCAGGTCGGTATCGTAGACGGAAAGCAGGTTGACCCGTTCAATGACGAGGTAGCTGCCGCTATTGGCCGTCGCGGCCCAGGCGCCCCAGCCCGCCCAGCTGCCCACCGGGGGAACCGAGCCGTCGGCCGTCTGCCAGATTTGCTGAAATTGCGCGGCGGTATTGATCGCGGCCGCCGCAGGCAATGCCAGGCCGATGCGCATGCTGGAGAGGATCAACACCCGCTGAGTCGGGTTGGTCGCGGGGTCGGTGAGGTAGACGCGACCCATCTGACGCGCGTTGGTCGCGAGATCGGTGGTACTCATCCCGGCGTAACCCGCCAGAACCGTGGTCCAATTGGCCGGCGTGGGGGCTGCGCCCTGGTCGCGCAGGTAGAGCTTGATCTGGTCGCCAAGCGTGCCGAGGTTCCGCACCTCGGCGTTGACCGCCGCGCGGTCAAGGGAACGCAGAGCGTTCGGCAGGAGCACGCCGGCAAGGATCGCCATGATCGCCAGCACGCCGATCATCTCGATCATCGTGAAACCGTCCGGGCGGCGGCCTGCAGCAGGTCGTTGAGCCGGATGTGGGGCCGGATCGCCGAATCCCGTCGTTCGGCCGGACCTGGCGGGTTCCGGCGACCCCGACCTGCCAAGTGGCGCCCGGCTGTGGATAGTGTCTTCATCGGGCCTGCCAGAGTTGCAGGATCGGCAGAATCACCGCCAGGGCCACGCAGCCGACGACGCTGATGAGCGAGACCATCACCACCGGATCCAGGATGGCGAAGATCATTTTGATCCGCCGCGGAATGATCGTGTTGTAATAATCCGACACGCTGCGGAGCGAAAAATCGAGGCGGCCCGAGGTCTCGCCGCTGGCGATCATCGTCACCAGCGTCGCCGGAAAAAAATCGTACCGGCCCAGGCAGCGGCTGAGCGGGGCGCCCTCCGCGACCCCCTGCCGGACTTCATCCAGCGCCTGCGCGACCGCCCGGTTGCCGACCAGGTCGCGGCAGATCGCGAGCCCGCGCAGCAGCGGGATTCCGGCCCCGTAAAGCAAGCCCAGGTTGTTGGTGAAACGCGACAGCGCGAACATCGCGATCAACGGGCCGAACACGGGCAGCCGGAGCAGGGCGCGATCAAAACCGCACGCGAACGCCGGCGAGCGCAGGGCCAGCTTGAGCCCGGCGGGCAGCCCGAGGGCGAGCGCGAGCAAAACCGGCCAGCCGCGCAGCAGCACGTTGCTGGCACTGATCACCAGCCGCGTCAGCAAGGGGATCTGCAGCGACAATCCCACCAGCAGTTCGACGAACCGCGGCACCACGAAGGTGAAGAGCCCGACGACCAGCAGGAGCGAGGCCCCCAGCACCATCACCGGATAGATCAACGCCTGGCGGATGTCGCTGACGAGTTGATCCAGCCATTGGTAATGGGCGCTCAGGCTTTCGAAAGCCTCGGGCAGTTTGCCGCTGATCTCGCCCGCGTGCACAAGCGCCACCGTCTGGCTGGGGAAGACGCGGGGCTGGGCCTCCATCGCCTGATGGAGCGGCACGCCCGTGGTCACCTGCTCGTGGAGGGCGGCCACCACGCGACCAAGTCGTTCGTTTCGGAAATCCTCCGCCAGCCTTTCCAGGGCTCTCGGCAGCGTGATCCCGGCCCGCAGCAAGAGGGACATTTGGACGAAAAAGCCGATCAATTCCATCCGCTTGACGGTCGTGCGACCGAGGGCCGCCGGACGGGCGGGCGCGCCCTCCCTGGCTTCCAGCAGCCAGATCCCCGCCTTGCGCAGACGGTGTTCCAGCGCCGCGGGGTTTTCCGCTTCCACAGCGCCGGCGACGGTCTGTCCGGCGGCATCGAAGGCCCGATAATGGTAAAGGCCCATGGCTAGCTGGCAAAGGCCACGCGGAACACTTCCTCGAGGGTAGTGTCGCCCGCGAACGCCCGGCGGAGTCCGTCGTCAAAGAGCAGCGGGACGCCCTTCCGGCGGGCGACGGCCTTGAGTTCATCGACCTTTCCGGTGTGCAAGGCCGGGTGATAATCCTCGTCCAGCACCAGCAGCTCGAAAATCGCCACCCGGCCGCGATACCCTTGCTGGCGGCAGTCCGGACACCCGCACGGCTTCCATAGCGTGGGTTCCTGCTCCGCCGGCACCGGAACGCTGAAGGCCCGCAGGTGCGCGCGGGGATCGGCGACCGGCACGCGGCAGGACCGGCAAAGCCGCCGCACGAGGCGCTGGGCCACGACCAGATGCAGCGTAGCCGGCAGAAGGAAAGGTTCGACGCCGAGATCGATCAGCCGGGGAATCGCGCTGAACGAATCGTTCGTGTGCAGCGAACTGAAGACCAGGTGGCCCGTCAGCGCGGCTCGCACCATCAATTGCGCCGTCTCCTTGTCGCGGGTCTCGCCGACGAGAAGCACATCGGGATCCTGCCGCAGCAGCGTGCGCAAACCGTTGCCGAAGCTGAGGCCGATCTTGTCGTTCACCTGGGTCTGCCGGATGTGCGGCAGACGGTACTCGATCGGGTCCTCGAGCGTGAAGACCGCCCGTTCGAACCGGTTCACGCTGTTGAGTGCCGTGTAGAGCGTGGTGGTCTTGCCGCTCCCGGTCGGGCCGGTGACGAGCACCACGCCGTGCGGACGAAGGACGGCCGCTCCGAGCGCGGCCTCATCCTGGGGGCACAGGCCGAGTGAGCGGACGTCGAGCAGCAGGCTCCCGCCGTCGAGGACGCGCAGCACGACGCTCTCGCCATAATTGGTCGGAAGACACGACATCCGGATGTTCAGCTCCCGCCGGCCGAGCGTGAAGCTGAAACGCCCGTCCTGCGGAAGCCGCGTTTCGGATACATCCAGGTTCGCCATCACCTTGAGTCGGGCGATGAAGGGTTCCTGGAGGTCCTTGGGCACGAGGACGAACGCCTGGAGAACACCGTCGTGGCGCATGCGGATCCGCAGCGATTTCTCGTCCGGTTCGAAATGGATGTCGCTGGCCGATTTTCGCACTGCCACCGCGATGATCTGCTCAATGGCCCGGATCACGGGGGCGGTGGTGTCATCACCCCCGGCGCGGCTGCTGATCTTCATCAGCTCGTCGATGGTCTGATCGAGTGAATCCGCGCGGTCGTGGACCGCGGACAGGCGTTCAAAAATGTCGGCCTGGGGTGCGTTCAGCACCTCGACCTTCAGGCGGGTGAGCTGCTCGACCCGGTCGATCGCCACCACGTTGAACGGATCGGCCATGACGACCACCAGCGTATCGTCCCGGCGGTGGCAGGGGATGAGGGTGGCTTCGCGGCAGAAATCGTAGGGCAGCAGGCCCACCGCCTCCGGGACGATCTCGATCTGCGAGACATCGACCGTCTGGCTTTGCGAGTCCTGGGCGAGAAACGAGGCAATCCCCTGCTCGGTGACGAAGCCGAGGTCCTGCACCACCGTTCCCAGGAGGCGCCCGGTGCGCCGCTGTTCCCGCAGGGCCAGCTCCAACTGCTCGCGGCTGATCAACCCCGCTGCAAGCAGCCGGTCGCCAAGTCGGGGAGTGGGAACCGTCGGTGGGGAGGGCATAGGCGCGGGCGGATGCTGACGGCCTGCCCTGCCCGATGGAGCCGGCCCTGGTCAGCCGAGGTCGACCGACTACTGGTGGGCGAGGTAGACGTACACGGTGGTGAGGCCGGCACCGTTGGGCGCGGCATAGACCACTTTGCCCGCGTTGTCCGCGAGCGTGGCGTTCGCCGCCGAATAGGGGTCACCGTCGATTTTTTGACTGAGTTGCAGCGCCTCGTTTCCAGTCACATTCACGAGAACCGCGGAAACCACGAGGGACCCCGCCGGGAGATCGGTCGCCCCGTCGAGTTGGTAGTTGGCGCCGTTGGCCGCGGAGGGAGCCGCGACGTTGGACGTGAGGCGAATGATGCGTGACTGGGTGGCCTGACTGGCACCGCCCGCAGCGGTCCAAGCGCCGTTGGCGTACGTCCAGGCCGCACCGGCGATGGGCGGATTGGCGGCCGGCGTGCCGATCTTGACAGTGAAGCGGCTGTCCATGTAACCGGCGGTGAGGAGCAGATCGTCGATGCGGGAGTTTGCCGTCGTCGCCGGGACGGTTCCGTATCTTCCTGCAAAATCCGTCACGGCGCTCCGCACCGCGTTGATCGAGCCGACGGCCGCGGTAATCCGCGATCCCTCAATGGTGCTGAAGACCTTGGGGACAATGACAACCGCGAGGATCGCAATGATGGCGAGGACACCGATCATTTCGATCAAACTGAAACCCGCCTGCCGGCGGATGGACCAACAGAGGCTGCGAACTGTTTTCATGATGGGCGTAAGCAGGATATTGCACGGGGTGCCTGCACGTGGTTCATGCAAGACTCAGGTGAAGAATAACGTATTAGTGCTGCCACCGGACACATCGGCTTGGTTTCTCCCGGCTTTAGCGCGAAACGCGCCTTGATGCGACTGACTGGCGCCGGTGAGCCCGGATCCCCGGGGCCTGCGCTAATGCCCTTGACGTAGGGGAGCCAAGACCGGAGAACACCGCAGCCCCCCAAGGCGCCTCCATGGCCGCTTCCACCCCAACCCGGGAAAAGATCCTCAGTCTGGCAAAGGACCTGCCGCCAGCCGCGGCGGTGCTGGGCAAGCTGCAGCGCCTTCTGACAGACCCCAATGCCACGCTGGATGATATTTGTGGTCTGCTGAAGCGCGACATTGCGCTTTCCTCCCGCATCCTGCGGATCAGCAACAGCACCTATTTCAGCCCGGCCACACCGAATGCCTCGCTGGAGGAAGCGGTCGGATACATGGGCTACGCCGAGGTTTACAAGGTGGTCGGAATCACGATTGCGTCGCAATGCTGGTGCAAGGATCTGCGGTTCTATGGCTATACGCCCGACCAGCTGTGGCAAAACGCGATCAGCAGCGCGCTCGCGATGGAATCCCTGGCCCAGTTTGTCGGCCTGAATCCGCGTTCGACCTACACCGCCGGTCTGATGCGTTCCATGGGCAAGATCATCCTGGATCGTTGCGCGTCGGAAAGCGTCGCGCCACCCGAGCCCTTTGCCCAAGAAAACGGGAAGCCTCTGGGCGCATGGGAGGTGGCCGCCTTCGGCTCCGACAATCCGACCGTGGCCGCCCTCGTGCTGCGGGAGTGGAATTTCGCGACGGAGACCTGTGAAGCGGTCCTCCACCAATACCATCCGGAAGCTTCTCCAGATGGCGAACTCACGCCCTGGTTGGTCAATCTCGCCGGTTGGATCACGCTTGAATTGGGCTGTGGACTCGCCGGTGAAGATTCGTACTGGGCGCTGCGTCCCGAAACCCTGGCGCGGACCGAGCTCGCCGCCGCCGACCTGGAACTCTGCACGGCGGAGACGAAGATGGCCGTCGATGCGGTGCGTCGGGCTTTTGCTGATTTTTCCTAAGCTGAATCCCGTCGCCCGCCGGCGGCCGTCGGTGGATCGCACCGGCGAAAGCCGGAATGAGCCCGCCGGTCAAATACCGATCTTGATTCCCTTGCGCAGGTAGGTCGGCACGTCGAGGTCCTGGCCCTCGAACAGGTTGCGGTCGGTCTTGTCGAAGAACCCACGGCTCTCCACCTCGTTGAAGGAAAACTCGTTTTGCTCCACCGCCGGCGCGGGCGCGGCGGGCGCCGGCGGCCCGTTGGGCGCGACCGGGGTGGTCGTGACGGCCTTCGGCGGCGCCGGTTTCGGAAACGGTGTCTGGCTGCCGCGCGCACCGGCGAGCAGGCGGCGCTGCGCCGGGCTGCGGCTGCCGATGTCCGTCGTGCCCAGCACGCAGACTTCCAGGCGCTGCTGCATGCTCTCGTCGATCACCGCGCCCATGAATACATGGGAATCCTTGCCGAACTGTTCGGTGACGGCCGTCATGAGTTCCTGGACCATCGGCATCGTTAGATCGGTGCCGCCGATGATGTTCACCAGCAACCGATCGGCCCGGCGCGTAAACTCGGTCGCGTGCAGCAGGGGGCAGGACTTGAGGCTTGCCACCGCCTGCGCCGCCGCCTGCGGCCCCTCGCCGCTGCCGAGAGTGAACAGCGTCTTGCCGCCGCGCGCCTGGAACACCTGCTGGAGCGTGGCGAAATCGAGATTGATCAACCCGGTGCGGAAAAGCATGGACCAGATCGACCGGACGGCGCGGCCGATCCACTCGTCGGCCCGGGCGAACGCCTCGAGCACGCCCGTGTTGGTGCCGCACTCCTGCAGCAGCACGTCGTTGGGCAGGGGAACGACCGCGTCGCAGACGCGACGCAGGCCGACCAGGCCCTCCTCGGCCTGTTTCAACCGCCGGCCGCCCTCGAAGCTGAACGGCATGGTGACGAACGCGATCACCAGCGCCCCCTGCTCCGCCGCCACCTCGGCCACGACCGGCGCCGCGCCGCTGCCCGTGCCGCCGCCCATGCCGGCGAGCAGGAACACGAGATCGCAATCGCGCACCACCGCGGCGATCTTCTCCCGATCGGCCTCCGCCGCCTCCCGGCCGAGCTCGGGATCGCCGCCCGCCCCCAGGCCGTGCGTGACGGCGCCGCCGATGAGCACCTTGTCCTGCACCGGCGACGAGGAGAGCGCCTGGAAATCGGTGTTGATGACGGCGAGCTGCAGCCGTTCGAGATTGTCCATCTTCAGGCGGTCGATGGCGTTGGAACCGGCGCCGCCCACCCCGACGAGTTTGATGGCGATGGTCCGGTCGGTCAGGATCTCGTGGGTGAGGGGCAGCTCGGTGTGACTGGTGTCGAATTGCATGGCTCAGGAAGTGACGAAAATGCGTTTGAGATTGCTGAGGAAGCCGCCGCCGAAACGCCGTCCGGCGGCGGATCGCTCCCGCTGGGCGTGGAGGCCGTAGTAGAGCAGCCCCAGGGCCGTGCTGTAACCCGGATCGCGGAGTTCCTCGGTCACCCAGGCCGGCGCCTCGCCGAGGCGCCCCGGCACGCCGAAGATCTTGCCCGCGGCCTCGTCCAACCCCGACAGCTTCGCCGCCCCGCCCGTCAGCACGATTCCCGCCGGCGTCTGCTCGGGGGTGAACGCGGCGCCCAGCGTCTTGCGCAGCACCTCCAGCAATTCCCGGGCGCGCGCCGCCGTGATCTGCTCGATCGACTGGCGCGGAAATTGCCGGTCGCCGATGGAAAAGTCCCCGTTGAGCCACACCTTCTCCTGCTTGTCGCGCGCCCGGAGCACGGCCGTGCCGTAATGGAGCTTGATCTTCTCGGCCTGCGCGCGGGTCAGGCGCAACCCGAGGCTGAGGTCGTTCGTGAAGTGATCGCCGCCGACCGGCACGACGCCGGTCATGCACGCCACCCCGTCGCGGAAGAGAACGAAGTCGGTCGTGCCGGCACCGAGGTCGAGCACCAGCACCCCATTCTGGCGCTCCTCGGGCGAGGTGACGAGAGTGCCCGAGGCCAGGCTGGAGAGGATCAGCTCCTCCACGCGCAAGTTGAAGCCGGTGATCACGTGGATATGGTCGCCCATTTTGGCCTCGTTGCCATGCACGGTCCAATAGCCCACCTCCAGCCGCCGGCCCGTGAGATGCTCGGGGTCAGGCACGAGGCGGCCGTCGAGCCGGAATGGCCGCCGGATGTGGTGCACGACCGCGCGGCCCTCCGGCAACTCCTTCGCCATGGCCAGGCGGCACACCGTGTCAATGTCCAGCGTGCTGACGCAGTCGTCCGCCGCATTCACGTTCATCGACGCCTCGTTGTAGAAGCCCTCGAGATGCGCCCCGGTCTGGGCGAGGTACACGCCTTCGATCGGCGCCCCGGCCCGCTCCTCCGCCATCTGCAAAGCGGCGTGGGTGCAGCCGCTGGCCTCCTTGTAGTCGACCACGCCGCCCTTGATCACGCCGCGCGCCGGGCTGGTGCCCAGGCCGACGAGGTTGAGGGCGCGCCCGCGATTGAGCTCGCCGACAAGGACGGTCACCTTGGAGGTGCCGATCTCCACGGCACCGATCAGTCTGGTCTTAGAAATCACGTTTGGGTTTGGGTTGGAAGGGGGTGGTAGGGGGAGAGGGTTTTTCCGGCTGAAGCGGGGGCGCATCGCGCAAACGCACTGGCACCTGGCTGCCGAGGGCCAGGTTGACCTGCTCCAGAGCCGGCGCGCCGTTGACGCGCAGGTTCTCCACAATCACGTGCAGCTTCGCCAGCTGCCGGGAGTAGTCTTCCCGCGCATTGAGCACGATCTTCGGAATCTCCTGCGACTGCACCATGAGCTCGTCGTCCGAGGCGAGTCGGGCGAGTGAGATGATCTGCCAGCCCTCCACGGACTCCGGCACCACCTCGCGCGCCGCCGCCAATAACGCTGCGACCTGCTCCAGGCCCGCGATCGGTTCGAAACCGTTCTTCTCGGCCCGCCTGAGCTGCACGCCATCGAGCCAGGGCAACCGGGCCACAGCCGGTTCCCCATAGCCCGCGCCGGCATAGGCCACGCCGTCGCGCGCCACTAACAAAGTGGTCGGCACGGCGGCGCCAATCTCCACCGACAGGCGGGCGACCGGCGTGCGTTCCTGTACCGTCACGACCAGCGCGTTGTCGCCGAAGCGCCGCCGCAGCACGGCACTGCGCACCTGGCCCGACGCCAGCAGCCGCCGTTCGAGGACGCGGAGATCCAGCGCCATGAGGCTCGCCTTGGGCGGCAGCATGAGGGTCCGGTCGAGCCACGCGCGGTCCAGCACCCCGTCGGTCGCAAACACCACCTGCCGCAGCGGGACCGTCTGACCCGCGTCCTTGAGCCACGCGGGATTGCCCTGCCAGGTGTCGTAGACCTCGAACACTGCCCAGGCACAGACCGCGACGAGCACCCCCAACCCCGCGACCTTGAGACCGGCCCGCAGACGGCGCCGGTGCCCCTCGTGCGACATCGCGCGCGGCCGGACGCCCTGACGGATATCCTTCCAGGAGTGGGTCGGCGGCGGCAATGACGCGGGTGCATTCACAGCACATCCCCCCATTCCCGGCCGTACAGCAGTACCTCGGGTTCGAGCGTGATGGCGCGGGCCTGACGCACGCGCTCGCGGACGCGGCGCATGAGCAGGATGATGTCCGCACTGGCAGCCCCGCCCCGGTTGATGATGAAGTTGGCGTGCACGGGCGACACCTCGGCGTCCCCCACCCGCTCCCCCTTGAGCCCGAGTTCGTCGATCAGTTGGCCGGCAGAAACGCCCGGCGGATTCTTGAAGATACAGCCGGCGCTGGGTTCGCGCGGCTGGGTTTCGGCCCGTTGCCGCCGGTAAACGCCGACCTGGCGGCTGATATCCTCGCTCTCAGCCCGGGCCGCCGGTCGCAGCAAGACGCCGAGCGCAAACGCGTTAACCAATTCGCGGCACTCCCGGTAGGTCACGTTCATCTCGGCTTTCCCCAGGACGCGGATCTCCCCCGCCAGCGTCATCAGCTGGACCTCTTCCACCACGCTGAAGAACCAGCCGCCCATGGCGCCCGCGTTCATGCGGAGGGCGCCGCCGACGGAGCCAGGAATGCCCTCCAAAAACTCAAAACCGCCCAACCCCGCCTGCGTCGCAAAGCCGCAGAGGTGCTTCAGCCGCAGTCCGGCGCCCGCCCGCAGGCGGCCGTCGGGACGGAGTTCGCAGCTTTGCCAGACCGAATGCGCGAGCGAGATCACGAGGCCGTCCACGCCCTCGTCCGGCACGACCAGGTTGGAACCGCGGCCCAGCGCGTGTACTTTCACCCCTCGCGCTGCCGCCTCGCGCAGCAGCAGCTGCAGGTCGGCCACGGCCGCGGGTTCGGCATAGAGTCTGGCGGAACCGCCAACGCGCAGGGTGGTTTTCGGGGCCAGCGGTTCCTCGCGCGTGAGCCGCGTTTCAGGCGACAACCGCGATTGCAGTGCTTCCACGAACTGCTCCCAAAATGGAACCCGGGCGTCCTCTTCCTCCAGCCTGTCCGCCAAGGCATGCGCGAGGTGGTCGATGTCACCGGCCCCGACGAACGCCATGCAGTCCCCCGGCCGCAGCGCGGCGCGCAGCCGGCCGACAAAGATCCCATCCCGGCCCGGTAGATGGGTCACCGGCACCCGTGCGCCAGACCGGGCGATTTCGTCCCGCAAGTCGGCGGTGGTCCCGCCGGGCACGGGCAGCTCGCCCGCCGGGTAGACGTCGAGCAGAAACAGTTCGTCCGCGAGTGTCAGGGCAGCAGCGAACGCGGCTTTGAACTGGGCCGTGCGGCTGAACCGGTGCGGTTGGAACACCACCACCAACCGGCCCGTCGCACGTTGGCGCAGGCTCGTGAGCAGCGCCCGGATTTCCGCGGGATGGTGGGCATAATCCTCGATCAATGTGAGTTGGTCGGTCGCGCGGAGCACGCTTTGCCGCCGGCGGACGCCCGGATAGTCGGCCAGCAGCTCCGCGGACAGCGGCGCCCCCATGAGGTGGGCGGCGGCAAGGGCCGCGGTGGCGTTGTGGGCGTTGAACGCACCCGCCGCCCGGACCAAGACCTCGAGCGCGGGGAATCCTCCCGCCAAAGCCAGCACCATCCGCCCCGCTTCCTCGCGCAGCGACGCCGCGCGGTAATGTCCCGCCGGCCCGAACGAAAAAGACCGGGTGGCGCTGCCCGTCACGACCCGCTCCGACATGGCGCTGGCCGGGTCGAAGACCACCGCCGAGCGGGTGCGGGCAACCAGCGCCCGGAACGCCTGCTCCAACTGTTCGACCTGCGGGTAATGGTCCGGGTGATCCCAGTCGAGGCTCACCAGCACGGTGATCTCCGGGGAGAACCGATCGATCGTCCCGTCGCTCTCGTCGATCTCGGCCACGACCCAGTCGCCTGCGCCGGCCCCGCCGGGCGCCATCGCTTCGCCGGCGAAAAGCCCCCCCAGCAGCCAGCCGCAGGGGAAACCGGCCCGCCGCAGGGCCGTAACCAGCATGCCGGTGGTCGTCGTCTTGCCATGGGCGCCCACCACAGCCACGAGCTTCCGGCCCCGCAAGACTTCCGCCAGCACCTCGCCGCGCCGTGCCTGCGGCAATCCGCGAGCCGCCGCAGCGGCCCGGGCCGGATGGTCGGCGCGAATCGCGGAGGAATAGACCAAAAGACCGGTGCCGGCGGGCACCTCACCCGCCTGCGTGATCCGCACGCCCGCGGGTTCCAGCCACCGCAGCGTAGCCGGGGTGAGCGCGTCGTCCTCGCCGCTGACCACCAGCCCGGATTCCCCAAGGTAGAGGGCCAGCGGGGCCATGCCCGTGCCGCCGACTCCCACGAGATGGGCCGAACGGACCTCGCGGTCGAAAAGCCGGACGGAGCCCGAGGCGCTCATGCCGCCTCCTTGTCCGCCCCCACTCCGGTGAGCCGGCCGGGTGCCGCCCCGGCGCGGGCCGGGACCAGGCTCTCGAGATCGTCCAGCACCACCTCGAGCGAATTGGCCCGCTCCATCCGATGCAGGTTCTCGCGGAATTTGCGCAGGAGCCAGTCGTTGAAAATCGTGTCCCGCACTTCCTGTTCGAGGTCGGCCAGGTATTGCTGGTCGACCACGATGCCGCCCCCCTGCTGTTCGAAAAACCGGGCGTTGGCCCACTGGTGGTTGTTGGCCGAATGGGGGAAGGGGATGAGGATGGCGGGGACCGCGCAGCGAATGAGTTCGGCAATCGTGCCGGCGCCGGCCCGCGAAACCACGAGGTCGGCCGCCGACAGCAGGGTGGCCATGTCATCGCAAAACCGCATGAAAACCGCCTTCACGACGCGGCCCGAGGGCGTTCGCAACGTGCGCACCTCGTCGCCCTCCTGGCCGAGCCCGGTGACACAGCAGACCTGGATCCCCTCGGCCGCCAGGCTTTCCACCCGCCCGCTGGCCCATTGGTTGAGCGCTGAGGCGCCCTGGCTGCCGCCGAAGACGACCAGCACCTTTTGCGAAGAGTCGAAACCCAACCGGGCCTGCGCCGCCTCGCGCGGGAGACGCATGATCTCCCGGCGGACCGGGAGTCCAACATTGCGCACAGCGGCCAGACGTGCGCCCGCCAGGTGGACGCCCGGCGGCAGATACAGTCGCTGGGCCAGCCCCCCGAGCAGCCGGATGGCGCGACCCGGCACGTGGTTCGCTTCGTGCAGTGCGACCGGCCGGCGGAACAGCGCCGCGACCAAGATGATGCCTGAGGTGGTGAAGCCGCCAAACCCGACGATCACGTCGGGCCGCCAGCGGCGGATGATGCGCATGCTGAACAGGAATGCGGCCGCCTGCTGCCAGCCAAAACGCATCAGCCCGACCGGGTGCAGCGTGAGGGCCGTGCCCGGGATCCGCTCGAACCGCAGGTGCGGATACTTGGTGACCAGGCGCGCATCGACCTTCTTGTGACTGATCAGCAGGATGGTCTCGTGCCCGCGCGCGCCGAGTCCCTCAGCCAGGGCAATGCCCGGCGAGAGGTGCCCACCCGTGCCGCCGCACGCGATAAGGAACCGGCTCATTGCGCCCGTCCTCCCCGCCCGCCCGGCGCCGCCGACCCCCGGATTGTCGTCACGCCGTGACCTCCTTGAAAACGCGGTCGCGGCGCATGAGCGCGGGCTGGGTCCAAGTCCGCTGGGTGTTGAGAAAAACCCCGACCAGCACGCCCATCAGCAGCAGGTTCGACCCGCCCGCGCTGATGAAAGGCAGCGACATGCCCTTGGTCGGCAAGCAGCCCGTCACGACCCCGAGGTTGATCAGGGCCTGCAGGACGATGAGTAGCAGGCAGCCCGCCACGAGCAGAAACTGGAAAAGGTTGGGTGCTTTGCGCAGGTGCAACAACCCCGCCACGAAAATGACCGTGAAGAGCGCGACGACACCGAGCGTGAAGAACAGTCCCAACTCCTCGCCGATCACGGCAAAGATGAAGTCGGTGTGAACCTCGGGCAAAAAGCTGTTCTGTTGCCGGCCCTGTCCGAGCCCGACGCCGTCGACGCCGCCCGCCGCGAAGGCAACGATGGCCTGCCAAAGCTGATAGGTGCCGGCGCTCTTGTTGCCCTCGACGTCCAGAAACGCGGTGAACCGCGCCAGCCGGTTGGGGTTGTGCAGGACCGCCACCGTCAGCACGCCCGCCGCGCCCGCCAGCGCAGACACCAAGTAATGCAGCCGCGCGCCCGCGAGAAACAGCAGGACGACCCCCAGCGTGAAGGTCAGCGCCGCCGTCCCAAAATCAGGCTCGAGCAGGATGAGCCCGGAGAACAAGGCAATCCAGGCCAGCGGCACCGCGCAGCCGCGGACGAATTCGCGCATCCGCGTCTGATGGAGCGCGAGGTAATGGGCCAGGCCGAAAACCATCGCCAATTTGGCCAGTTCGGAGATCTGGAGCCGCACCGGCCCGTAGCCCAGCCACCGGCGGCTTCCCTTCACGGCAATGCCGACGCCCGGCACCAGCACGAGGAGCAAACCCAGCAGGCATACGATTGCAAAAACCCAGACGTAGCCCCGCGCTTCCTCCAGGTTCAGCCGGCTGACCAGGAAACAAGCCGTGCCCGACAGCACGAACCAGAACAACTGCTTCGCGAGGTAGAAGTACGGGTCGTGGTTGAGCGACACGCTCGCGCTGAACAGGACGGTGAGGCCGAGGATCGAAAGGCTCAGGACGCAGACGAGGATCGTGGTCGCGGGATTGACAGCCGGGACCCGAGGCGGGCGTTCACGCGGTTCTTTGGGCATGCTGGTGGACACGGAGAAGGTGGTTCGATGCGGGCACGCGACGCTCCGCCCAGCCTCGTCTTCGCCCGGAGGGCGGAAGGAGCGGGGCCAATCGCAGGCGGAATGGCACGACTGCAGAAAACCTTACGGGGACTTGGGCGCGCCAGCGTCATCAATCTTGATGACCGGCACATTGTCCTGCTGCTTCAGACCCGCGTCGAGATCCTGATCCGGAGGCGGCGTCACCGGGGCGGGCGCCGGAGCCGGGGCCGGGATCGGTGCGATCGTCGCGGGATGGACGGAGACGGCGGGCGAACCCGCGGAGGCGGGCGCCGGACCGGCGGAGGCCGCCGGGGCGGTCACGGTGGGTGTGCCGGTCGCGGTGTAGCCCGGGATCACGAGTTCCTGACCGGCGCGGATCTTCGTCGGATCGGCAATGTTGTTCGCGACGAGCAGATCCTTTGTTTTCACCTGGTACTTCCGCGCGATCGCGCCGATCGTCTCACCCGATTTGACGACGTGAACGACCGAGCCATCCGGCTTCTTCACCGGAGCGGCGATGACCGGGGCCGGCGGCGGGGTGTAACTGGAAGGAAGTTTCAACTCCTGCCCGACGCGTACGTAGTCGCTCTTCAGGTCATTGACCTTTTTCAACTCGGCGCTCGTCGTGCCCGCGCGGTGGGCGATCGTCACGAGCGTGTCGCCCGCACGAACGGTGTACATGCCGCCGGAACTGAGATCGGAGCCGCCCATGGTCGCCGCCGACCCACCCGGCGCCTTGCCAGGGATGAGCAGCTTCTGCCCGATGGACAACGTCGACGAACTCGTGAGTTTGTTCACCTTCTGCAGCTCCAGGACGGTGGTGCCGTTCTTTTTCGCGATCCGGGAGAGGGTGTCGCCCGAGACCACCGTGTAGGTCTTGGCCGGAGTGACATCAGGCGGCGGCGCGCTTTCCAACGCCGACGCCGCGGGCGTGCCGGGACGCGTCGGACTGTAGCGGATGACCGGCGAGCTGGAGAAATCGGCGGACGCGGGCTGGGCCGCCGGGGCCGCGGCCGCGGCGGACGCAACGGCCGGAGCTGTGTCGGACACGACGGGCGCCGTCCCCTGGCTGGTCGAGCGACAGCCCGGGTTGACGAACATGAGGAAGAAGGCGACGACGTGAACGGCCACGACGACACCGAGGATTTTGAGAATATTCATGGCGAGGGACGGTGGTGAGAATTATGGTTCGAGGAGTACGCGAATGGCTACTGAAAAGTGCACGTGGCGCCAAGGTGACGCATGAGTTTTTCGAATTGTTCGCCGCGATCGGCATAGCCGCGGAACATGTCGAAGCTGGCGAAGGCCGGGCCGAGCAGGATGGCGTCGCCGGGCTGCGCCACGGCTACGGCGCCCTGCACCGCGTCCTCGAGCGAGGCGCAGACTGTGTGCGGCACGCGATGGGCGCTGCAAAATGCGGCCAGCGTAGCGCGGGTCTCGCCGATGAGCCAGGCGTGCCGCACCTGGGGGGCAATGCGGCGGACGAAGGCCGCCAGGTCGCCGCCCTTGGCTTTGCCGCCGAGAATGAGGTGCACCGGTGACGGGAACGCGGCCAAGGCCGCCTCGACCGCGTGGAAATTCGTCGCCTTGGAATCGTTCCAAAACGATACG
>Ga0182027_10002114_pt1 | contig 32451 bp, 26 predicted proteins | sample 712E1DmetaG_FD_121300 | JGI IMG/M metagenome (GOLD analysis project Ga0182027, IMG submission 121300) | Permafrost microbial communities from Stordalen Mire, Sweden - 712E1D metaG (Illumina Assembly) | ecosystem: Environmental > Terrestrial > Soil > Wetlands > Permafrost | place: Sweden...
CAATAACTCAGGGCGCGTTGAGCCTCTGAGGAAACCAAGAAACCAGGAACAGCGCGAATCCACACGTCTTTTCCTAGCTTCCTGGTTTCCTTAGCGGTGTTGCTGCCCGGACTTTTTGAGCAGTTACGATCGTCAGTCATTAGTCTTTGATGTTCTTGATGATATCGTTCATCGATTGGTTCGTAATAAAGAGAATCTGGCTCAGCACGGAGACAGCCTGCTGGTCTTGCTGCACGAGAACCTGCATCTTGAAGCTTTCGGCCGTCGTCATCGAATCGGCACTCTGGGCCTGAGAGCTGAGCCGGCTCAGCAGATTTTGCGCATCGGACTTGCTCAGGGTAACGTTATTGTGGCTGTTCATCGTCGCGCTGCCGTCGCCGTTGATCGCCATGTCCTGATAGCTGAACTTCTGCGTGCTGCCGTCGTCCGGCCAGTTGTTGACCATGTCCTGCAACTCTGAAACCTCGGCCTTGATCTCGGTTCCATATTGAGCCCGTCCCGACACGTTGTTCATCAGGGTGCTCATCTGGCCTTCGATGTCCAGAATGGCGCCGCCGGTGACCATGGCCTGCGATTGGTCGTCCTGGGTCATGCCGGAGGCACGCGCCACGAGCATCGCCGAGGCCAGGGGCTGTTTCATCGAGTCGGGCAGCTGGCCGGCCGCCACCGTCGGCTGAACCGCCTCAGCCTGGGCCGCCTGGGCCAGATTCTGCGTATGCTGCTGCATCTGCGACTTCTGCTCCGCCGACAGCTTGTTCATTTGCGCCATGACCTCCGCGCTCCAGGAGCTGGAGATGGTCGCAAACTCGAACGTCTGGCCATTGGTGAGAGTAACGGACTTGTTGACAAGCTTGTGCTCAACCGGTGCGTCGTCATTTTTCAGTGCCGAAAGATCGGTCTTGCCGATTCCGGAAAAAGTGGCCGGCGCTTCGGCCTCGAAGACGCTCTGTGCGTGCAGGTGCTTGCGCTTGGTCTTGCGCACAGTATCAGTTTCGACGTTTGCGGTAGCTCTTCCCTTTATTTCGTCAACGCGTAGGTTTGCCATGGCAGTCGGGCCTCCGGCATGATTATCGGCATGTCGTTGCGGTTTGTTGCGTGCCTCACGCGGTCTGTTTGTCCGCGGCATTATACGTCTGCCACCACGTCTCCCAGGCGCGGACCGTGGTCTCGTCGACCACTGCCGTAGCCGAGGATGCCGACGGTCCACCCTGCCCGGTCAGGCGTAGCAACTCGGCGTGGGCGATGCGTACGATCGAGGGGTCTGCGTGCCGCAGGCCCTCGAGGAGCCAGGTCTCGCGCGGCCGCGTGTAATGGATTTGCCACCACTCGGCCCAAAGGGCCACATCGGCCCCAAATGCCTGGGCGCAAATGACCGCCAGGGTCGAGGCCGCCGCCGTGGCGAGCGCGTGCTGGGGCGAGACGACCAGAGGAATCAGTGCGGGCACCGCGCTCGGGTCCCGGAGCTGGCCCAGAATCTGGACGGTGGCGACCTGGGTCTCGTAGACCGGCACCTTGAGCTGCTCGCGCAAGCCGGTCATAACCCGGCGATACGCCTGCTCTTCCTGATAGCGACGCAAAGCCTCTACGGCGAGGTACCGGTTACGCGGCTCACTGTCATACAGACGCCTGGACAGAGCCTCGATCGCCTGCGGATACGGCACCGCGAGCAGATAATAGATCGCAAACAGGCGTTTGACCCGGTCGTCGCTCTCGAGATGCGGCAGCACTACGGAGGCGCTCCCGGTGCCGCGAGCGGCAACCAGACCCAACAGCCCGCTCGCCTTCTCGAAAGCGGGAAGCTTGACGCTCGGTCCGAACGGATCGATTTCGACTCGGCCCGGGAAACGATCGCGCAAGACCTCGTCCAGACTGTTGCCATAGCGCTGCAGCTTGGCGATCGCATCGGCGCGCGTCTCGGGATCCCGAGCTTCCAGGGTATCGAGCCAGATCTCCCACTCCCCGACGCTGGTGCCGGCCACCTCGATGTTCGTGCTGGTCGCTGCGGGCAAAAGGGGCGGCGCGGCGGAGGCTTCGGCGATGACGTCTTCCCACGTGACAGCCGTGCGGGAGGCGGCGCCGCGAGCTTGCGCTGCTGCGTTGCCCGAGGCGGCCGCCGAGCTCAGTGTTTCGACCAGTACGTCCTGCCATTCCTCCACAGCGTGCTCAGGAGTCTCGTCGACGTCCTCGAATGCGACGTAGCTGACGTCGTCATCGGCGACCATCGCGATCTCGTCCTCCACGACGGCGGCCGGCGGCGGCGCCGTGGATTCGGCAAACGGATTGGGGTAGGCAGCGGGCGGCGGCTCCTCGAGAGTAACCGCGTCCCAGAAATCCGCCGAGGTCAGGCTGTCGGCCACGACATATTGCCCGGCGCGGGCGGGCTTGGCGGCGGGGGCGGACGCCGGCCGGGGTGGAGGCGCCTCGTAGGGAGCCTGGGCCACACCCGGCTCGGGCGCCACAGGGGACTTGGCTGCAGGGGCCGCAGCCGGAGTCGTATACGTGTCCAGGTCCGTTTTGGTGACGGCAACGGGCGGCGGCGGCCGAGCGGGCGAGCGGGCCTCCGGGCGATCTTTGGCAGAGGTGGCCTCGCGTGCGACCGGGGCCTCGGGAGAGGCCATGACGACCTTGCGCTGGCGGATGATCTTTTCCAGAACCACACCGACGCGGGTGGCGGCGAGGAGTATGACGCCGACGCGTTTGGGCATCACGCCGTGCCGGCCGTTGTCGGCGTACAAGATGGCAGCGAGCTTGCCGGCGACGATGATGGGCGCCAAGAGGGCCACGCGCGGAGGCCTGCGGCCCAGATCTTCGAGCAGACGCGCGTTCGCGGTGTTGTTCGGCAGAGGTCCCAGATAATGACCGTTGGTGGCGTAGATGGTCTGCAGGACCGAAGGAAGCTCGACGGGAATCGAAATTCGCGCGACCTTCGTGGTCGACTCCGCATCCACCGACCGCCAACCGTCGACCTTGTCGCCGTGAATCAGAAAAAAGGCGCCAAACTCGAACGTGCCCAACGTCACCTGCAGCAGGATCTCGAAGGCGGAGTCGCGGTCGGTGGCCTGCTCCAGTTTGCGCAAGGGGACACTGGCGACCTGGCGCACCCCGGCGCCGCGGCCAGCGATGGGAGTAATGCGGGTCTGCGATAGTCCCCAGCTCAGTACCGGAGCCGCCATGCTGCCGGTCTCCGGTAACAGCGATTTGGGCAGAGCCCCGTCGAGCTTCAAGAGCAGTGCCTGAACGCGGGGCAGCAGCGTCGTGCCGTAGAGCCGGTGCATCGCGTAGTGCAGACGCACTTCGGTCGTAATCGCAGGTGCCGGAAACAAATGCAGCCGCTGGCGCACGGCATCCAGGATGGTCGCATCCGGCGCACCGGCAACGAGGACTCCCAGATTCTGGCCGACGAGTTGGTAGGGCACCAGGCGATAGGTCTCGGCAAAGGGTAACGGAAACAGACTGGGCAGATGAGCCGCGATGGCGTCTATCTCGGACCGCCCTGCCGTCGGCAGATTGTACGCGGTCCCCATCGCCCGCATCAGCGCAGATTCGTCTAACGCCCCGGCCTCGAGGAGATTGGTATCGAGCGAGCCCCCGCCGACGACCTGGCGCTGCACGGCGTCGTCGATGACGTCACGGCTGACCAACCGCTCGGCCAGAAGAGTTTGAATGAGAGGGTCACTCATGAAACATCCGCGTCTAAAAAGCCGCCTGCAAGATATAGGGGTATACCACGGTAACCGACTCGCCAGTAAAGCGGGGAAAACGCCATCCCTTGACCCGGCGCAGCGTACAGGTTGCCATTACCGAGCTCTTCTGCACTCCCGACAGGATGCTCGCATCGGTGACGCGTCCCGTGGCCTCGATGGTCAGCTCGATCTCCATCTTGCCCGACAATTTCTCACCCTTGCGCATAGACTCCGCCAAGCACAGCCCCATCGCTCGCGAATTGCCGGAGATGACTGCAAAGATGGCCTCTTGCGACAGACCGGCCGGCAAGGTGGTCGGCTCGACGCTGCCGGGCTCGCTCAGCTTGATACCCGCTTCATTTTTTTGCTTGTCCGCAAAAACGTCCACCGCCAGCTCGTGGTCCTTGGCCGTCAAGGCCACATCCGGGCTGGCCACTTGCGTCGTCGCGCCGCTGGCGGCAGGCAACGGCGCCGAGACAGGCGCCGGTGCGCGTCGAGACCTGGGCGCAACGCCGAGCAACTGCTGGCGCAGCGATTCCAAACGTGCACGCTCTGCCGGATGGAGCTTCGGACTCGACAGCTTGTCCTCGACCCGTGCGACGGCCCGGCCGGCGTTGGGATCCGCAACTCCGGTCACATCGTAGAAAAAGCCCATTCCGGGCACACGGATTCGGTCCATATAGTCCAGTCCGAGCACCGAGAGAACCGCGACTGCGCACAGTGCCGCGACCACCATGCTGATGCGGTGATTGCGCCGCCGCTTGTACAGACCAGCCGTCGTAATATACGCGCGTGTCGAATCGCCGGGAGGAGCCTGGAGATAGTCGTCGAGAGCCCGCGGGTTGTCGAGCCTGGCGGGCGGCGCAGCATCCTTGGCGACAGGCTGCGCCACAGGGGTGTCGAGCATGACCGGCTCACTGCCGTCGGTCGCGATCGGTTTTGACAGCTCGACGGGCGCACTCTGTTCGGCGGAAAACTCCAGTGCGTCGAGCTCCCGAGTGGGGGCGCCTGAAGACAGCAACAGCGCCGGCAGGGCGGTCGCGACCACTGTTTCCGCCTGAGACGGATCGGGAGTCGACAAAGCGCCCGGCGTAAGGCGCGCCAATAGCTCCGGCAACTCGCTCAGGCGCTGCCAGTCGTGCATGCCCTTTTTCCAGAGATGGGTCCGGTCATTGATTTTCTGGTCGGCCTTGAGGCCGACCAGCTCGGCTACTTCGACGGGCCCCAGACGCTCGCCGCGCACCAGATAGTACCAACGCTCGTCGCGTGACTGTGCGGCCTGGGCGGAGGCTTCGAGCGTGGCGCTGACCTCTTCGACCGACGCGATGCGGGTCGCCTCGCCGGAGGTCGGTTTTTCCTTGGCGCTCTCTTCCATCTCCTGCGCCCGGCTCGCACGTTTGGGATTGGAGGCATGGCGCAACGCCGCCATCTGCACGGTGGGGGCCACTCGCGTGATCTGGACACCCTTTACACTGTAGTCCCGAACATTCTCGAAGACGACCGGCATGCCCGGAGCGCGCGTGGCCTCGTCATTGTGTAGCCGAATGACGTGACCGCACCGCTTGCAGGCAAAGCGCAGCACTTTGGCTTCGGGCGGGCGCTCCTCGGCGACGGCATAGCGCGTACTGCACTCAGGGCAGATGAATTTCACCAGGCACCGCGATGAACGTCAGTAACCAACATCCGGCAGCGGCTCAACCTCGGGTTGGGCCGGCCCGGCTTCCGGCGGCCGCGGTACGAAGCTCGTGTAAATGGTCGTCAAGGCGTCGCCGTACTGGCCGGGATTGCTTCCGCATTCGAAGTGGAAAGCGAAGGCATCGATGCCGAAGACGACGAAAATCTCCTCGACGGTGCGCGGGTATTGAATATTGCCTTGAAAGTTGTACGTGCCGTCGAGAGCGGCAGCCTTGGCGCCGGCGATCAAAACGTCCCGGCGGTTCGCCACTTCAAAGCTCGGCAGCTTGGACAGCTTTTGCTCGATCGAGTTGAGCAGCAACTGCCGGGAGCTCGCCCCTGACGGGACGTTTGAGCGCGAAATCAGAAGCGTGGCGTCGCGACTCTTGGACGTAAAAAGTACCGCGTCCGGATTCGACTTGCTGGTAGCCGCCTCGAATACTCCGGGGAGCTTGATCGAAAACAGCCTCCCCGGCGCTACATAGGGCGCTGACGGGCTGCCAAAGATCCCTTTGAGCTCCGCAAAGGGGTCACCGAATTGGACTGCCTCTACCTGGAACTGCGCCGGGACGGCGCACAGCAAACAAAGACCCAGCATCATGTCCGTCCATCCTCCTGTTGCCGCGACCTCACCCTAGCGAATTATCTCACCTGTACACATCTCGTAAAGACCATCTGCCGTCTCGATCCGCAAAGCCCCGTCAGCCGACAGACCCCTGCCGACGCCGGAGACGAAACCGTCAGGCCCTAACGCTTGCACTTCGATACCAAGCAGCGCATCCGCCTGCCGCCAGATGGCCTGGGTGTCCCTCAGGCCGCACTCACGCCAGCCATCATACCACGCTTCGAGCTGCGCGAGCACCCTTTCGGCCGCTCGCGCGACCAGGCCTGCGGCCGGCTCTTTGGTGGCCAGGCAGTCGGCGATGGAAACATAGCGGTCGACAATATCGGCCGGCAACGACCGGGCGATATCCTGCTTGCGCGCGATATTGAGGCCGATCCCGACGAGCACGAATCTGCCGGAGGCGCCCTGTACCGTTTCGAGCAGGACTCCGGCGAGCTTTTTGTGGTGGACCACCACGTCGTTGGGCCACTGCAGTTGCCCATCCGCAACCCCCAAGTCTCGGACTGCCTCGAGGACGGCAGCGCCGGCCACTAGCGACAGACTGGAAAGCAGCAGGGGATGCGAGTCACCAGTGGGCACGTAGGAGCCCTGCTGGTCGACGGGTATTGGCCCAACCACGGTCGTCGAAAACAACCCGGTGCCGGGTGCCGAAAACCATGTTCGTCCGTGCCGGCCGCGTCCACGGAATTGCCCGCCTGCGATGATCGTCGTGCCCTCGATGGCGCCCTGTGTTACGGCCTGTGCCGCGACCTCCATGGTGTTGGGCACGGTCTCATACCAGTGCACAAGAGACCACCAGCTCACGCCGGCACTTCCAGGCTCAGGTCTGCGGGAGTCACGCCGTGTGTCAGAAAACCGGCGGAGATGCGGTCGACGCCGGTGCGTGCGACACTGGCGATTCGCTCGGGACGGATGCCGCCGGAGGCCTCCAGGACCGCCCGGCCCGCGACAAAGCGCACGGCCTCGGCGAGCTGCTCATCGTTGAAGTTGTCGAGGAGTATGATGTCGGGACGCTCCGGCAAGACCTCTGTGATTTGGTCGAGCCGATCGACCTCCACCTCGATGGGGACACCGGGGTTCTGCGCACGTGCTCGAGCTACCGCCTGAGCGATCGAGCCCGCGGTCGCGATGTGGTTGTCCTTGATCAACACGCCGTCGTACAGGCCCATGCGATGGTTGCATCCGCCCCCGACCCGAACGGCCAGCTTGTCGAGTCGCCTCCAGCCGGGGATGGTCTTGCGGGTATCGTAGAGCCTGGCCCGTGTGTCTTTGGGGATCAGGCCTGCAGCCCGGCGCACGCCCGCCGCGATTCCACATAGGCGCATCAAGAAGTTGAGCAGCATACGTTCCACGGTCAGCAGGGAGCCGACGTCCGCGGTCACGCGCAGCCACACTGCCCCGGCAGCAATCAGATCTCCTTCGTCAACCAAAACGCTCAGCCGGGCCGAGGGGTCGACCCGCTGCACGAGCTGAGCCGCCAGAGGACTGCCGCACGCCACGGTCTCGGTGCGACTGACGACGGCGGCCTGCACGGACCGGGGCGTGGCAAACAGGGCCCGAGTGGTCCGGTCGCCGCTGCCAATGTCCTCTCGCCAGGCCAGGTCGATCAGGGCGAGCACGTCCGGCTCGGCCACAATCTGTGACCACGCTCGAGCTAGCGACTCTCTTGTTTCAGCCACGGTTCACTCCGGTAGGGTCCGGCTCTTACCGCGAGTGCGCGGCCAATGCCAATGCAATCAGTCACCTAGCGCACGCCCGAGGCGCCGCCGATATCGGTCCCGGGTCTTGGCTCCGGTCAGTCGCAATACACCCGCTTGTCGAACGCCATCCAAACGCGCTACAGGGCCTCGTTGCGATGTACATCGATGCCCACTGCCATCTCGAACGACAGACCTACGGCGATGAGCTCGAGCCGGTCATCACCCGCGCCTTTGCCGCGGGCCTAACGCACATGGTCGCGGTCGGGGCGTCCGACGTCCTGGCCGGTGCGGCACAAGCCATCGCACTCACGCGGACCGATGCGCGCATTTTTGCCGCCGTGGGAATTCACCCACACGAGGCCGCCCGCATGCAGTCCGAAGACCTCGTGCTCCTGCGCGAGATTCTCGCCGAGCCCAAAGTCGTGGCTCTGGGCGAAATCGGCCTGGACTACTTTTACGATCACTCCCCCAAAGACATACAGCGCCGGGTCTTTGCGGACCTGCTCCGGCTCGGCCGCGACGGCAAGGTGCCCATCATGCTGCACGTACGCGACGCCCACGCCGACACCTTCGCCCTGCTCGACGAGATCGGCTTGCCGGAGGCGGGCGGCGTCGTGCACTGTTTTACGGCCGGACCGGCAGAGGCCCAAGAGTACCTGCGCCGTGGGCTGTGCCTTTCGATCCCCGGTGTCGTGACTTTCAAAAACGCTGAGGCGCTACGCGAGGCAGTGCGCACGATGCCGCGCGACCGGCTGCTCATCGAAACCGATTCGCCGTATCTGGCGCCTGTGCCCTACCGCGGCAAACGCAACGAGCCGGCCTATGTCGTCAAGACGGCGGAGGCGATCGGCGCGCTCTGGTCCGTGAGCGGCGCGGACGTCGGTCGGATTGCCCGCGACAATACGATCAAGCTGTTTCGTCTGCCCTAGAAAGGAGTGACCCATGTCCCCTACGGCTCTGCTGAAACTCGAGCGGGTGGAGATCGGATTCGCCGAGGCTCTCCTGCCACCGATCGATCTCACGATCGAGCCCGGCGACTCGCTCGGCATTCTCGGCCCCAACGGCGCCGGCAAGAGCACCCTGCTCAATACCCTGCTCGGCCTGATGGCCCCTTTGTCTGGCCGCCTGTCATTTCCGTCCGGCAGGCGGCCGCGCATCGGCTACGTGCCCCAGGCACACCGGCCTGACCCGGCGTTTCCGCTGTCCGCATTCGAAGTGGTGCTCATGGGCCGCTACCCCCAGGTCGGCGTGGGCCGCTTTTCCACCGCGCGCGACAAAGAGCTCGCCCGCGGGCAACTCGACGCCGTGGGCCTGGCAGACGAGTCCCACCGCCATTTTGGCAGCTTGTCGGGCGGCCAACGACAACGCGTCATGCTCGCCCGCGCGCTGGTCGCCGATCCCGAGCTGCTGGTGCTCGACGAGCCCACCTCTGAGATGGATCCGGCGGCCGAGCACGCGCTGTTGTCTCTGGTTAGTCGCCTGGGCACGAATCGCGGAGCTGCCATCGTATTTGTGACCCACGAGGTGAGCGCCGCCGCAGGATTTGCCAGGACCGTGGCCCTGGCCAACCGGACCCAACACTACTTCGAGGTGGGCAGCCCCGACGCAATGCTGACCCACAAGAAGCTCAGTCTGCTCTATGGACGCTCGGTGGGCGTACAGCGCGAACACGGGCACACGCTCGTGTGGATCAACGGCGAAGTGTCGGACTCCGAGGGCGGCTCCCCCTCGACCCAGGAGACGCCATGAACGAGACCATCTCTTTCTGGGACGCTGCCTTTCTGTGGAAAGAGCCAATGGCCGCTGCTCTGTTGGCCGCGGCCCTGTGCGGCTATCTCGGCGTCTTCGTCGTGCTCAGGCGCATCGCCTTTGTCAGCGCGGCGCTTTCACAAGTATCGGGTCTCGGCATCGCGGTGGCGTTCTGGGTGGGCAGCTTTTTCAATGTCAGTCCCCACCAGCCTTCCATCCCGTTGTACCTCGAGCCTCTAACTTACGCGCTGCTATTTGCGGCGCTGGCCAGCCTGCTGTTGGGCGTGCCGGGTCACGTCAAACGGGTCTCGCCCGAGAGCCTGGTGGCCCTGGGCTACGTGGCCGCAGGCGGACTGGTGATTCTGGTGTTGTCGAGCGCACGCATAGCGCAGGAGGCTCACGAGGTGGGCGACCTGTTGTTCGGCACGGCCGTCGCCGTCAAACGCGAGCACCTGATCACTCTGGCAGTCGTGGCCGCCGGGGTGGGCGTGCTGCATTTGTTTCTCTTCAAAGACTTTATGTTCACGTCGTTTGACCCCCTGAGCGCCCGGGCCATGGGCTTTCCGGTCCGCGGGCTCGATGCAGCTCTGCATCTGTCGATCGGCATTTCGGTGGCGGTTGCGACCCGCGCGATCGGCGCATTGCCGGTGTTTGCTTTCTTGGTGCTGCCTGCCGGCGCTGCACTGCTGCATGTCCACCGGCTCCGGCTCGTGATCGTCTTGTCTTTGGCGTTCGCGCTCGTTGCGGCAGGCCTCGGCTACTATTTGTCGTTCATCTGGAGACTACCCACCGGTCCGACCATGGTTGCGGTAGCAGCGGTTGCATGGCTGCCCCCGCTCGTACGGGCCCTTTTCGGAAAGACACGTCTATGACTAATTCAGCCCTCAGGTTTCTATTGGTTCTCGTCTCACTCTCTATCTCCGGCGTGGCCGCGGCGGCCGATGAAGCGAAACAAACTCCGCCGCCGGACAAATCCGCAAGCGTTTCAGAACCGGCACCAGCCAAGGATGATTTGACCCAGCAACTCGAACAGGTGCTCGAGGCTCCGGCCCCAGCAAGCTCGCCCGCCGCTCAATCGCGTGCGCCATCGGGCCCCGGCAATCAGAGCATGAATCCCGACGTCAGCGTCATCTTGGATGCGACCGGCGGCTTCCAGCGCCATGCCCTGATGCGCCTGGCGGGCGACGACCCGGACCTGGGCGGCGCGCTGCACCTACACGGCGGCGGAGTGAACCTGCAGGAAGCCGAGGTCGCCTTTCAATCGGTCATCGACCCGTATCTGCGCGCCGATGTGTTCCTGACGATTCCCAACCTCGGCGGCATCGAAGTGGAAGAGGCCTACGTGACCTCGACGGGCCTGCCCGGCGGCCTGCAGATCAAAGCCGGCGTCTTCCGCTCGGCCATCGGCCGGCAAAACGGCCAACATCTGCACGTGCAGGATTTCACCCTGCGCCCCCTCATCAACGCGGCCTATCTGGGTGACGATGGCCTGCGTCCTGCGGGAATCCAGATCAGCTGGCTGGTGCCGGTGCCTTTTTATCTCCTTTTATTCGGCGAGGCTTTCAGCGTGGCGCCTCCGGACAACACGAATGCCTTTTCCTCGTTCGGCGGCGGCAACCGTGCCGATCTCACCTACACGGCCGGAATCAAAACGTTCGCCCCCCTGAGCGAGAGCGTCTCACTCGCCGTTGGCATAGGCGGTCTTTCGGGTCTGACTGCCGGCGTGTCGCGAGCGGAGGTGGCGTCTCAGGCAAATCTCGCCGGCGCAACGAGTGTGCTCTTTGCCGATCGCCACACGCTGGTCGGCAGCGGCGATATCTATCTCAAATGGAAGCCGACCAACGTAGCCGGGGGCTACTACAGCCTGGCCTGGCAAACCGAGTATTTTGTCCGCCGCACCGGCGCTGATACCACTAACACTCTGGGGGCACAGATCGACGGCGGAATCTATTCCCAGCTCGTATTCCAGTTTGCGCGGCGCTGGTTTTTGGGCGTGCGCTTTGATGCGCTCGGACTGCCTGCCAGCACCATTCAGGGCCGGCAAACGCGCGAGAGCGCGAGCCTGACGCTGGCCCCCAGCGAGTTTTCACGAATTCGCCTCTACGGCGAACACGAGGATCCGGGCGCACAAAGCACAACCGCTTCCGGCAGCAACTATGCCGCCATGTTGCAGCTCGAAGTCGCGATGGGTGCTCACGGCGCCCATGCATTCTAGAGAAAGGACAAGAGATCATGAAACTACGACTGCTCCCAATCATTGGCCTCGCCCTGCTGCCCCTGGGCGCCCATGCGGCGGAAAAGCTCCGCGTCGTGACCTCCATCGAGACGTTAAAATCGTTAACCGAGGCGGTAGGCGGCGATGAAGTCGACGCGCAGAGCTTGTCGCACGGCTACCAGGATCCGCATTTTGTCGAGGCCAAACCCAGCTACGTCGTTACGCTCAGCCGCGCGGATCTGCTCATCCATGTCGGCCTGGAGCTCGAAATCGGCTGGCTGCCCAACCTGGTCGTCGGCTCGCGCAACGCCAAGATTCAGCCGGGCGAATCCGGCAATCTCGATATTTCGACTGCCATCGACGTGATGGAGGTGCCCAAGGTCAAAGTCGATCGCGGCATGGGTGACATTCACCCGCGCGGCAACCCACACTTCTGGGTTCCGCCGGTGCAGGGACTCAAGATCGCCCGCGCCATCACCGAACGGTTGAAAGAGCTTCGGCCCGAAAAGGCGGCCTATTTCGCTGCGCGCTTCGCCGATTTCGTCACCGAGCTCAAGCGCCGGGCGCCCGCCTGGAGCGCGCAGTCGGCCAAGCTCAAAGGGCTCAAGGTGGTCACCTACCACAAGAGCTGGGTATACGTATCGAGCTGGCTCGGCATCGACGAGATCGGCTACGTCGAAAACAAGCCCGGCATTCAACCGGATCCGCAGCATCTGGCGCAACTCGTCAACCTGATGAAGGCCGAAAACGTCAAGATCATCCTGATCGAGGATTTCTACAACCGCGGCACAGCCGACATGATTGCGGACCACGCCGGCGCCAGGGTGCTCGAGATGCCGAGCGATGTCGGCGCCACGCCCGATATCAAAACCTATTTCGATCTGGTCGGCGCCGTGCTTTCGCGCCTGACCAACGCCGTGGCCCAAGCCGGCTAGCCGGCTTGTTTTGCGATTGCCCTGCCGCAGAAGATCGTCGGCGCGTTGCGGCGGCGGTCGATCGTAGCGACATTACGGCGATGGAGGACTCGCCAGGGACCGCCCGGACAGCTGAACGGCTGACATCGTCTGCTACGCCGCCGCGAAGCTCTTTGCGTCGTAATTTTCTGCTGACAACCTGGTTGGCGTTCGCATTGCTCTACGGCGGCGCCATCAGCGCCCAGTGGCTCTTTCTGCGCGAACAGGCCTTGGACGACGTCAAAGAGCATGCCCTCGCCTTGACGGAGGCCTTGCGCATGGAGCTGGGCGAGAAGGTGAATCTAAGCGCCTTTTTGAGCAGGCTGGGAGAGCCCGCGAGCTATCAAGTGTTCAATCGCGTCGTGCTCAACAAGGTGGGAACACTGGGCCTGCTCAAGGTGAAGATCTTCGACCAGGACAGCTCCATCATTTACGCCACCGATCCGGAGCTACGCGGCATCCACGTCCAGGACGACGAAGTCACAGAGGCATTGCATGGGGAGATCGGGCAGGGGCTGATCACCTCCGACGTCTACACGCGAAAATACGGACAGCCCACCGAGCAAACAATGACCGAGACCTACGTGCCACTCGCCGACACCTCCGGCGGCCGCGCCAAATTCGTGCTCGAGGCCTATCACGATTTTGCCGGACCGCGGGCGCACTTTCGGCGCAACGCTTTCTTGAATGGCGCCGTGCTGACCGTGCTGGTCGCCCTGGCGCTCGGCTTGATCTCGTGGGTGTATTACCGCGCGCGCAAGCTGGAATCCGAGGTGGCGAGCCTGACGACGCTGCTGCCCATCTGCGCCCATTGCAAGAAAATCCGGGTCGAGCACGCCGACAGGCCCAATCAATGGGTCCCCGTAGAGCAGTACTTCGCCCTGATCGACAGCGTCGATTTCAGTCACACCGTGTGCGACGAATGCCTGGCGCTACACTATCCACCGAGGCCGGCGGGGTCGCAGCCGTAGGTTATCAAGAAATCTATCCCAATTTGCGCCGCAGAATTTCGTTGACCAGCTTGGGGTTGGCCTTGCCACCGGTCTGTTTCATCACGGCACCAACCAGATAACCCAAAGCATTGGCCTTGCCAGCCTCGAGTTGCGCCACCGCGGCGGGGTTGGCGGCAATAGCCTGATCGGCGGCGGCTTCGATGAGCGCAGTATCGGTGACTTGCGTCAGACCCTTTTGTGCAACGACAGTGCCGGGCGACGTGCCGGTCGCGGCCATCTCGGCAAAAACGTCTTTGGCGATCTTGCCGGAGATGGTGCCCCGGTCGATCAGCGCCACCAACTCGGCGAGACTCTGCGGCGTGACGTGCAGAGAGTCGATCCTGCGGCCGCCGAGCTCGCGAGCCAAATCGTTGTTGATCCAGTTAGCCAGCGCCTTGGCATTGGCGTGATGCAAAAGGGCCGCTTCGAAAAAGCGCGCGACGCCGGGATCTTCGGTTAGACTTTCGGCATCGTAGGCCGTCAGATGGAGCTCGTCCACATAGCGGCGCGATTTGGCCGCGGGCAGCTCCGGCAGGCTCTGGCGGGCTTTGTCTATCTCGGCAGATTCGATGTGCAGATCGGGCAGGTCCGGATCGGGAAAGTAGCGATAGTCGTGCGCTTCTTCTTTGCTGCGCATCGATCGGGTCACCTTGGCCTGGCTGTCCCACAGCCGCGTCTCCTGCACAATCTCGCCGCCGTCGCCGATGATTTCGGTCTGCCGCACAATCTCGTGCCTCAGGGCGGCCTCGACAAAACGGAACGAGTTGATGTTCTTGAGCTCGGTGCGTGTGCCCAATTGCTCCTCGCCCTCGGGTCGGATCGAAACATTGGCGTCACAACGCAGGCTGCCCTGTTCCATGTTGCCGTCGCAGACCTCCAGATAGCGCAAGATCCGCCGCAGCGAACGCATGTAGGCCGCGGCCTCGGCGGCCGAGCGCAAATCTGGCTCGCTGACGATCTCGATGAGAGGAGTGCCCCCGCGATTGAAATCCACATAGGAGCGCCGGCCGGCCATCGCCTCGTCGTGCACATTCTTGCCGGCGTCTTCCTCCAGATGGATGCGGGTGATGCCGATGCGGCGCGTGCGGCCTTCGAGCTCGATGTCGAGATGGCCCGCGGTAGCCACCGGTTGGTCGTACTGACTGATCTGATAGCCTTTGGGCAGATCCGGATAGAAATAGTTCTTGCGCGACCACTGACTGCGCGTGTGCACGCTGCAGTCCAGAGCCACCGCCGCACGCAACGCCAACTCCACGGCCCGGCGATTCAAGACCGGCAGCACACCAGGCATGCCGAGACACACCTCGCAGGTGTTCGCGTTGGGCGCGGCACCGAAGGCCGCCCTGCAACCACAAAAGAGCTTCGTGGCCGTCAGCAGTTGCGCGTGCACTTCGAGACCAATGACCGCCTCATAGCTCATGCGGGCGGTCTCCGCACGGCAAAGTCGTGCTCGCGCTCAAACGCACGCGCGACCCGAAGGACCGTCGCCTCGCTCCAGTGTGAGCCCAGGATCTGCATTCCGATCGGCAGCCCGCCTCGCGTCATGCCGCACGGCAGCGACAGGCCGGGCAGGCCAGCCAGGTTGGCGCTCACCGTATAGATGTCGGCCAGATACATCTGGAGCGGATCGTCCGCATTTTCGCCCAGGCGAAACGCAGGCGCCGGGGTCGTCGGCGTGAGCAATATGTCCGTCTGCTCGAAGGCCCTGGAAAAATCTCGGGCGATGAGCGTGCGCACCTTCTGCGCTCTGCCGTAGTAGGCTTCGTAATAGCCTGCGCTCAGGGCGTACGTGCCGAGCATGATGCGGCGTTTTACCTCGCTGCCAAAGCCCGCGCCGCGGGTGGCAAAATACATGTCGATCAGGCCCGCGCCGGGATCGTTGCGCAAGCCATACCGGACCCCGTCGTAGCGAGCCAGATTGCTCGAGGCCTCGGCCGTAGCGATCAGATAGTAGGTGGCGATCGCATAGGCGGTGTGGGGCAACGATATCTCGACGAGGGTGGCGCCGAGTTTTTCATAGGCCTTCTGCGCAGCCTCGACTGCAGAGCCGACCTCGCCGTCGAGGCCCTCGACAAAATATTCTTTGGGCACACCGATGCGCAGGCCGCGCACGCCCGACTCGAGCTCGGCAAGGTAGCTGGGGACGGGCCGATCGGCGCTCGTCGAATCTTTCGGATCGTGGCCGGCAATAGACGCAAGGAGCATCGCCGTGTCGGTCACATTGCGGGCCAGAGGCCCGACCTGATCGAGCGAGCTGGCATAGGCAATGACGCCGTAACGCGAGACCCGGCCGTAGGTGGGCTTGAGGCCAACCACACCGCACAGGGCTGCCGGCTGCCGAATCGAGCCCCCCGTATCTGTCCCCAGTGTGCCGAATACCGCACCGGTAGAAACCGCGATGGCCGAGCCGCCCGACGAGCCGCCCGGCACTCTCGTAATGTCCCAAGGGTTGCGCGCGGGTGCAAAGGCCGAATGCTCGGTCGATGAGCCCATGGCAAACTCGTCCATGTTGAGCTTGCCGACGAGAACGGCGCCGGCCGCTTTCCATCGGCGCACGACCGTGGCGTCGTATGGGGGGACAAAACCTTCGAGGATCTTCGAGCCGCACGTGGTCGGCACGCCCTCGGTAAGAAAGATGTCCTTGAGGGCCAGGGGTACGCCGTCCAGAGGGCCATTGACTCGGCCGGAGGCGCGCCGGGCATCCGCTGCCGCAGCCTGCGCCATGGCGCCCTGTGCGTCCACGAACAGGAAAGCGCCCAAGGGCCGGATCTGCTCGATGCGGGCCAGGCAATCTCTGGTCACCTGCACGCTCGTCACGGCCCGGGCGGCCAAGCCTTGCGACAACTGCGCCAGCGTGCATTGCGTCCAGTCGACCACGGCTCACTCGATGATCTTGGGCACGCCAAATGCCCCGCCGATGGGCTCGGGAGCATTGGCCAGGGCCTGCGGCGAGCTCAGGCCGGCTACAGGCACGTCGTCACGCAACGAAGTCGATACCTCGGTGGCATGCGAGGTCGGCAAGACACCCGTCACGTCCAACTCCTCCAGCTTTTTTACGTAGCTCAAGATGCCGCTCAGATCATGGGAGAGAGATTCGACCTCCGCGTCTGTCAGGGTGAGCCTGGCGAGGTGCGCAATACGCACGACCTCGGCTATATCAATCGCGTTTGTCGGACGCTTGGTCACAGCTCTGGCGCTTTCATTTTGGCGTCTAGTTGCCGCCCAACTGTTGAATCATGCGCTTGGCAATCGCGGCGTCCGGTCCGTCGGGCAGCACGTCCAGATAGGCCTGGTAGTGTTTGATGGCATCGCGCTTCATGCCCTTGCCCCGATAGGCCTCGGCCAGGCCCATGTGCGCATCGGTCAATCGCGGCGCCGATTCCAGGGCGGTCTTGAACTCGGCCACGGCTTCGTCGTACTGCTCGAGATCGACCAGGCACCAGCCTGCCCCCGTGTGTGCGTCGGGATCCTCGGGCTGCAATTCCAGCGCCTTCTCGTAGAAAGTCAGGGCCTTTTGCGCCTGCTCGGCCTCGCGCAGCTTTTCGGCCTGCGCGATCAACTGGTCAAACGTCAAAGGCTTCGGCGGCGCGGGCGCGGCAGGGGCCGCAGGCACGACCACTGGCGCAGGCTTCAACTGTTCCAAGAGGGCCTTGGCGCGCTCGTGGTCCGGCACCTCGCGCAAGATCGCCTCGGTCTGCACCATCGCCTTGTCCTTGTCGCCCTGTTGAAAGAGAAGCCGGGCAACCTTGAAGCGCGCGGCCTGCATTTTCGGATTGATCTCGAGAGCTTGATCGAAATAGCGGCTGGCCCTCTGCACGGCCGCCGGATCGGCGGCGACGGACGAGCCCAGGACATAGTACACCACGGCGTCGTTGGCATTGGCGGTCCGGGCGCGCTCGATCAAAGGCTTCATCTGCGCTTCGGCATTCTTGACCCGATAGTAATCGGCCATGGCGGCGTTGGGCTCCACGTCGCTCGGCGACAGCTTCAAGGCCTCCTTGGCTGCATTGAACGCGCGATCCGCCAGGTCGTCTACCTCGTGGCGGATGATCCGAACCGCCTCGGCCTGGCCCTCTTTCTTGTCGGCCGGCAAGAGCTCGAGCCCCGCCGCCAGCACCGCAGCCTGCTCGCCGCGATATTCGGCCTTGGCCACCAGGGCCCGGGCCAGGCCGGCGTGCGCCACGGCGTAGTTGGGATCGATCGAGCTAGCCTTGTTGAAGTTGTCGATCGCCTGATCGATGGAGGCGTATGAATCCCGGTCCAGTGCGACAAATCCTTGATTGGCCTGGTTGACCGCTAACTCCGATACCCCGGCCAGTTTCTGTTTGATGCGATCGAGCAGACCAGGCTGGGCCAGCACCGCGCCAGCGCCGGCCGCAACCAGCACGACCAGAGCCAGCACGACCCACTTGGCCTTGCCCCCGCGTTTGCGCGGAAAATCGACGTCTGGATCGGAGCTCCGAGGCGACCGGGCCTCGGGGCCCCCCATGTTCCAGGCACCGCTCGGTTGCGCCACGGGCAGCGGTTGGGGACTCTTCTCCCACGCCGCACCCGTGGGTGGGGGAGCAAACGGCGCCGGCGCAACATATTGCTGGGCGGGCTGCGCCGCCACGGGAAAAGCCGCAACCGGCGGCCCCTGTACCATGGGCGCGATAGGCTGCATCGGCGCCATTTGCTGCATCGGTTGCATAGGTGTAGCTGCCGGCCAGGCCGGTGCCGCGGGCGCCTGATAAGGCGGTGGCGTGTACGCTGGGGCACTCGGAAAAGCGGGCGTAGAGCTGTCGACCACCTGGAAGAACGTGGCGAGCTCGGCAATGTCACCCAGGCGCTTCCAGCTCTGTCCATCCTTCGAGATACGGTCGTCGCGGGTCACCTTGCGTTCGACGATCCACCGCTGCAATGTGGTGAGCTCGCGAAAACGAAACGTGTTGCCGTTGGTCTGCCGCACCATCCACTGCGCGGTGTCTTCATCCCCGGCGCTCATGCTCGGTGCGCCACCCGGCCGGTACACACGAAAAACATGACCGCAGCTGCTGCATTTGACGTTGAGTCCGTCGGGGGGAATGCGACTCTCGTCAAACTGATAAGCAACGCTGCAGCGCTCGCATCGGACGTCCATGGCGCTCCTCACCTCCAGGGCCTCGGACAAAGTCCTCGGCCGGCTTCAGGCTGCAGACTCCGGGCTACAGTAAAACGCGGGGTTGCGCGATCCTGAAGCCCGAAGCCAGGAGTCTGAAGCCTGGTCCCGGCGACTTTGCCTGGATCCTGCCTCACCTCGGCTCAAAACAGCCTTTTGGCATTCTCGGGGGGGACTCAACCAGGAATTTCGTGCGTGCGCAAGAATACAGGTGCGTCCTTGCGTCCTGGCGATACGCCTAACATTTCTGGACGAAACGAGCCGCAATGGTTTTGCGCCCGATACCTGGAAACACGATGGTGAGCTTTTCCAGAGTCCCGGTCTGATCGACGGCCACAATCTCTCCCTCACCGAAGCTCGCGTGAAAAACCCGCATGCCCGGGACAAAACCGCTGCGGGAGACGGAGTGAACGGGATCCGATCGCTCGCGCAGTTGCGAAGACTCAGTACGGTCGACGACCAGCGCGGGGGCTGGTGCCTCGCCCGCATCGAGCAACTCGCGCGGCAGCTCGGCCAAAAAACGCGACGGCAACGCGGTGGTGCGGCTGCCGAATAGCCCACGCTCGTGCACGGCCGATAGCATCAGCTCAGACTTGGCGCGCGTGATACCGACATAGCAGAGCCGGCGCTCTTCCTCGAGGGCCCCCCGATCATGCAGAGAGCGTTCGTGTGGAAACAGACCTTCCTCGAGCCCGGGCATGAAGACGAGCTCGAATTCGAGACCCTTGGCCGAATGCAGAGTCATCAGGCTCACCCGATCCGCCTGCGCGTCGAGCTGGTCGATGTCCGCAGACAAAGCAACCTGAGTCAAAAAAGCGCTCAGGTCGGCCTCCGGGCCGGTCACCACGAATTCGTCGATGGCAGAGACCAGCTCGCTCAGGTTCTCGCGACGGGACTCGGCTTCCTCGGGGCTCTCCTCTGCCAACGCCTCGAGATAGCCACTTTTTTCGAGCAGGCGTTCGCACAATTGCGCCGCCGGCACGCTCGGTTGGAGCTGCCGGTGCTCGGCCATCAGGGCCAGAAACCCCTGCAGGCCCTTGCGGGCTTTGGCCGGCAGCTCGCTACCAAACCGCTCGACGGCCTCCCAGAGCGGGCAATCATGGGCCACGGCCAGCTCGACCAAAAGCTCGAGGGAGCGCTTGCCGATACCACGGGCCGGCACGTTGACCACGCGCAGGAAATCGACCTCGGAAAGGGGGTTCACCAACAGGCGCAGGTAGGCCAACGCGTCCTTGATTTCCCGCCGTTCGTAAAAACGCAGGCCCCCGTACACGGCGTAGGCGATCTGGCGGCGGCGCAGGCCGTCTTCGATCGGTCGCGACTGCGCGTTGGTGCGGTAGAGAGCCGCTATCTCTCTGGCGGGCAGGTTATGTGCGAGGGCCTTGCCGATCTCCTCGGCGATCGCCTCGCCTTCGTCACGCTCGGTGGCATAAATGCGCAAACGCAGCTTGCCGCCAGTGGGCCCCCGGGTAAACATGGACTTGCCTTTGCGCGCGACGTTGTGCGCGATGACGGCATTGGCGGCGCCCAAAATGGTCTGTGTTGATCGGTAGTTCTGCTCGAGGCGAATGACCTGGGCCCCGACGAAGTCCTGCTCGAAGCGCAGGATATTGCCGATGTCCGCGCCCCGCCAGCGATAGATGGATTGGTCGTCGTCGCCGACGACGGTCAGAGAGTGGGCCGGAGTCGCCAAGGTCTGCAGCCACTGGTACTGAACGCCGTTGGTGTCCTGATACTCGTCGACCAACAGGTGGGACCATCGCCGCTGGAGCAACGCACGCACATCGGGTTCTTTTTTGAGCAGAGTCAGCGCATACAGGAGCAGATCGCCGAAATCGACGCCGCCGGCAGCGAGGCATCGTTCCTGGTAGACCCGATATACGTCCAGCGCGGTCTGCGCGAGTCGGTCGAGTTGCGAAGGCGAAACTTCCGAGGGCGCGAGTCCCTGATTTTTCCATTGATCGATGCTGTGATGAATGCGCTTGGGGGCGTATGTACCCAGATCGAGCTTGAGGTCGGTCATGCAACGCTTCAACAGGCGCAGTTGATCATCCTCGTCGTAGATGACGAAATGAGGGCTCAGGCCGAGACGAGGCGCATAGCGGCGCAGGATGCGGCCGCACGTGGCATGAAAAGTGCCTATTTCGAGCGCCTCCGGCGCGAGGCCAGACAGTGCCCCGGCACGATTGCGCATCTCCCGGGCTGCCTTGTTGGTAAAGGTTACCGCCAGAATCTTGTCCGGAGCAATGCCTCGCTCCTCGAGCAGGTGGGCGATGCGATAAGTGATGACTGTGGTCTTGCCAGTGCCGGCGCCCGCCAGGACCAGGAGAGGAGTATCGCCATGGATGACGGCTTGGCGTTGTGGCGCGTTCAGAAGGCTCAGATCCATGGTAGAAACACCGGCCTGGTGACCCGTGGCGTGTCTTGGCCGACCCGGCGTGCCGCTGTCAAGCGTTTCTTCGACACATTCATTGACATCAACTTCGAGTCGGTGGGAGGATGCGCCACAGTGTCAGGGGCCGGTGGCATCTCGCGCACTGCGTTCCTCTGTCGGGGCTCGCTATGAACCGTAATACGTTTTTTTTGCTGATTGCTGCCGGCCTGTTTGCCGGTACCGCATACGCTGAAAACGATTCGGCTGGCACCTCGCCGATGCCGAACACGAGCATCGCCGGAACGCGCGGCGTTCAACAGGTCGAGTCGGCTTGGCCCCTGACCACCCATGATCTCGTCCTGAACGCGGACATGGACTGGAGCAGCAGCAGCAAGCTGTTTTCCACCAACGACACAAATACGATTTCGCACCAGCATTTCTATGCTGCCTTCTCGATCATGCAGGGCATCGAGCTGACCTTGAGTGAATCTTCGAGCGCGAATCGCAACACCGCCTTCTACCCGCAGACGGTCGAGAGCATGGGCGACCCCACGATCGGTCTCAAGTTCTCGCAAGGTTTGACCTCTGAGTTTGCCGTGGGCGCCAGAGCCGTCGTACTCATCCCGACCTCGGCCGGCGGCAGCGGGTTGTCCCCCTCCGCCACCTCCGTCGCCGCCATGCTGATTGCCTCCTATCGCCCGCAGAGCTGGCTGAGCTTCTCCCTGAATGCGGGCTACATGCTCGACAACACGCGCAAGGTCTTTACTTCGTCGCTGACGCCCGTGCAGGCCTTTGCCGCTAACATTGCTCAAGCCAATCAGGGGATCTTTGGCCTCGCCGCCGAGACCAATTTGCACCTGAGCGACACGATCACCATCGGTCCCTTTGTCGAAGCGACCGCCAACGTCGGCGTGCATGTCAAAGGCAAGGATGACCCGATCGTGGCTGCTTTCGGCACCAAGCTCCACCCGCTGGGGGCCGATCGCATCGAGCTGGTGTTCGGTGCCGACGCCGCACTGTCGGGCAAAGCGACCTCGACCGGCTCTCATCAGATGCCGGGCGTGGCGCCCTGGGCCATTTTCGGCCGGATCGCTGCTCACTTCGGCTCGAGCGGCACGACGAACGCCGCATCCGCGTCGCGCTGCACAGCGGACACCGAGTGCAAGACGGGCCTGTCCTGCATCGACAATCAGTGCACGCTGGTCAAAGAAGTCGTCAAGAACGTCGTCCAGGAAGCCGCCCGGGCCGCCCCGACCTATGTCATCAGAGGCAAATTGACTAACAAGACCACCAATGAGCCCTTGAGCGTCGCGACGGTCACGATCAGTGGCTTCGAGTCGACCCGGCTGGCCGTCAACGCCAAAACAGGTGAATATGCGTCCTGGCCGCTGCCCTGCGGTGAAGGTCTGGTCCAGGTCAACGTGGTGGCCGCGGGCTATCGCGATGCGCAGCAGATAGTCGCTAAAGGCGCAGACAAGGAAGTCAAGATCGCCGACTTCGGGTTGCAATCGACGAACGAAGTGTTGACGGGCGAAATCCGCGGCAGTCTGAAAGATGCCCGTGGCGGTCAGTCGATTGGCGGCGAGGTCTTCTTCCCCTCGCTCACCCTCAAGCTCAAGGTCGATGACGATGGCAAGTTCCAGTCCACCGTCAAGGCCGGCCGTTACCAGGTGCTCATTTCTGCACCGCACTTCTTGACTCAGAAGAAGGAAATCGAGATTCGCGCCGGTGACGTCGTGATCCTCAACGTTGATATGACACCGAGGAGGAAGTAGTACGGGCGCACATGTCTGTTGAAACCCCAAGTAGTCGAGTAACCCCGTGATGCGAACGCGCTCGTGGCAGTGGCTCTCCCTGGCGATCGTCGTCGTAACGATCGACTGCCATTGGTTCAAGCACCCATCCGCCGTGTTTCGCAAAGTCGACGGCACCGTCGCCATCAGCGCGGGTGAGAGCACGCAAAAACGCCCCGCGCACATGGGCGACGGCGTCTCGGACGGCGATGTCGTCGTCACGGGCGATGAAAGTCACGCGCGGCTCGAATTCGACGGCGGCAACCTGGTCGACATCGAGGCCAATACCTCGCTCGTCGTTCGGCCCAAAGGCGGCGCCGCCACGCAGTTCGGTGCGGTGCTGCTGTCCGGATCGTTGCACGCCGTCTCCGGCGTCAAGGGGCTGCATCTGACAATCGGTACTCCATTCGGTATGGCAGATCTCGGCGGCAAGAATGCCGCCTTTGCCGTCGACAGCAAAGGCTTGAGCGTTCTGGTTGGCACCGTGACCGTGCAGGTGGGCTCGAACCTCAAGACGGTTCAGGCCGGCCAGACTCTGTCGATAGACGGCCTGGTGGTCGCGGTAGGCGCCGCACAAAAAACGGTTACGCTCTCGCCAATGACCTTCATGCTCGTGGCCAATCCCCTGCAGGTCCAGGTCCGGCGTGCCGGTGACACCAAATGGAAAGCCGTCAAAAAGCAGGACGTGCTGAACGAGGGAGACGCAGTGCGGACACGGGCGGCCAAAGACACCAAGCTCGCGGTAGCCAACAACGGGCAGGTCGCACTGGCGCACGACACCGAGATGGTCGTGGGCAGGGCAGAAGGCACGACCGACGGCCAGCAACACGCATCCTATGACATGCAGGTCGGCGAAGCGTCGATCCACCTGGTCGGAACCCCGGATGCCCCGGCCAGCCATGAAGTCGATGTGGCCGGCAAGCGCGTCAAAATTGAGACCAGCGCGCATGATGCGGATGTCGATGTGCGGGCGGCCAAGGATGGAGACACTCGGGTCGTCGTTCACGAAGGCCGCGTTACGCTGGCGGACGGAACCATTGTCAAGGCAGGACAGGCCGTCAACGTCAAGAATGGCGTCACCGGCACCGTCGCGCCGCTGGCAGACACCCAGGTGCAGCTCAAGGCCGACACGAGTGCTGCCATCTATTTCGACCAGGAGATCCCCGCGGTCAATTTCACCTGGGCCAAATCGGCAACCGCCAAGACTGCGCGGTTCGAGTTGGCCCGTGATCGGGAGTTCAGCAAGATTCTCGTAGCCGAGGACGTGGATCGCAACAGCTTTGTCTACGATCACATAGAGACCGGACGGTTTTATTGGCGGGTGCACCAGGGCGATGCCTCGCAAAAGGGAACGGTTCTGGTCGACCGGGAATCGGCTCAGGGCGACTGCCCGAAATGCAAGCGGGTCAATGTCATTGATGACACCGGCGAACAGACAGTCGTGTACTTTCAGAAGACTGTGCCGGCATTGACCTTGCGCTGGCCGCCAAATTCCACCGCGGCTAGCTTCAAGGTGAAGGTGTTCGTGGATGGCTCGTTCGACGATCCCTTGATCACCCAGGACACCAAAGAGGTGCAGATCGAGTTGGAGCGCGGCCGGCTGGGCGAGGGAAAATACTACTGGCTGGTGTCCGCCCGAGATGCTGCAGGCGCCGAGCTCAAGGCGGGACGGATGAACAGCCTGGAGATCGCCTACGACAACGCGATCGTCGACTTTGGGCTGCGCGAGCCCACGCCCAACGAAAAGACCCACGCGGAGTCCCTGGTGAGCCGCGGGGAAGTCCAGCTGGGGGCGAAGCTCTTCGTCAACGGCAAGCGCGCCGAGGTGGACGAAAAGGGAAGGTTCCGTGAGCGCGTCGACCTCCACAAGGGCGACAACGAAATCGTCTATCATACCATTGGCACCGACGGACTCGATCGGTTCTATGTGCGGCATGTGACGCGCCACTAGTTTTAGACTTGCCGATAGACATGATCGCCAGGGTGTGGCAAAAAGAGTCGCGGCAGGAGAAAACTAATCGCTAAGACGGTATCATGCGCCTCGTGCAGCCGAAGCTTTGAGCTCGACGAGACTCGGTCACGGGAATTGGTTGCTGCCCGGTGCGTCTGCGGCAAACGGATTCCCCTGCGCACAGCCGACGATCTGCCCGAAGGGGCCTCGCGTCTTGGCAAATACATCCTGCTGCGGCGCATCGCCGTGGGCGGGATGGGTGAAATCTACTACGGCAAGATGGCCGGAGTAGAGGGCTTCGAGCGCGAAGTCGCGATCAAGAAGATGTTGCCGCATCTTTCGGTGGATCGCGGCTTTATCGACATGATGATCAAGGAGGCCAAGCTCACGGTCCTCCTGAACCATCCGAACATCGTTCAGGTCTTCGATCTGGCCAAAGAAGGCAACGAATACTACATCGCCATGGAGTTCGTGCCCGGCATCAACGTGGGCAATCTTCTGGAGTTCTGTCACCGCGCCCAGGTGCGCTTGCCCGTCGAGGCGGCCGTCCACATCACCATCCAGGTCCTGGCGGGCTTGGCCTACGCACACGCGTTGCGGGATCCCGACGGTACGCCCATGAATCTGCTGCATCGCGACATCACGCCGCAGAACATCATGGTCACCAAAAACGCCTGGGTGAAAATCACGGACTTCGGCATCGCCAAGGCACGCAATGAGATCTCCACCACGAGTCCCGGCATGATCAAGGGCAAGCTCGGCTATATCGCGCCCGAGCAGATTCATGGTCAGGCGCCCGATCAGAGAGTCGATTTGTTCTGCGCCGGCATTCTTCTATGGGAATCGCTGGCGACCCGGCGTCTGTTCAAAGGTGCAGACGAGGTCGACACGTTCCGCCTCCTGTCGGAAGCCAAAGTGCCGCTCTTGCGCTCGATTCGTGACGATGTTGCGCCCGAGCTCGATCACGTCGTGCAGCAGTCTCTGGCCCAGGACCGCAACAACCGCTACCGCAATGCCGAGCTCTTTTCTTCCGCCCTGAGTGCCGCCATGTTGCCCCGGAGCAACGAAGATCTGGCCGCGGTCACGCGCAAGTTCTTTGTGGAGCATGCCGAGTTTTTCGAGAGCGCCACCGGTTTCGACACCAAGCTCGGCACCCAACCCACCGAGACGCTTTCCACCGCCGATCTCCGTAGCCTGGTCGACATCCGGACGCTCACCATAGTCAAAAAATCGGCCTTCCCGTTCCGCGCGGTCGCGATGACGACCATGGCCCTGGTGGCCCTGGCGGCAGGCGGCGCAGCGCTGTGGATGCGCCAGCAGTCCCGATTCGGGCACGTGGAAAAGACCGACACTCCCCCCGTCACGAATAAGGATCCCGGCCCCAGCCCCGAGCCAAACAAGAAGGGTGAACCACGCAAAGAGCGGCCTCCAGTCGGTCCTTCGCGAACCAAAGGGCCCTTGACTGGTCCGGAAATTCAGGGCGCTGTACAGCACCAGAGCGAGTCGATCGCCCGTTGCCTGCAGAAGCTGGATGCGGCCAAAGCACCGCCGGTGGTCAATGCCAAGATGATCATCGAAACTGATGGGTCCGTGTCCGAGGTGACCTTCGATCCTGCGGTCGGCGACGGCAATGTCGAGCACTGCCTCGATCGGACCCTCAAAGCCATGCACTTTCGTCACCCCCCCGCGCCCACGCCAGTGACCATCCCGTTGAAGATTCAGGTCCTGTAGGTTGGCCACCCCAAGATGCCTTCGCTGTTTGAATATGCCAACTGGGTGCGGCAATTGAGACGCGAGCAGTTCGCCAGCAAATACGCGCATCCTTTTCTGCTGCGCACGGCAGAGAGCGACGCGGCGGAGTCGAATTGGGGTTTTAACACCCGGACATTTTCTCCAGAGGTGATGGCGAAAGCCATTTCCGAGGACGTAAAGCCTCTGCCCTCCGAGTTGGGAGATTATGACGTGATTGCCGTCCTCAAGGCACTGCACAACCCGTGGCCCGATCGAATTAGCGTGGGCCGCGCGCACAACAATGACGTCGTCCTGCCCGACCACTCGATCTCCAAGCTGCACGCCCACTTTTTGCCGCAATCGAATGGGACGATGCTGCTGACCGATGTGGGCTCGAGCAACGGCACACGGGTCAACAGCAGCACCGTGGCGCAGGAGCCCATGCCTATTCAATCGGGGGATGCCGTGACCTTCGGAGCTGTCACCTTGACTTTTTTGGACGCCGGCGGACTGTATGATGTCGTCGCCAAGATCCTGGCGGTCGGCGCCCAGGATCGATAGCAGAATAGGGGACCTACAAAAAGCGTCCAAACTGACGCTGGTTGAAGAGCAAACTACGAATTCAAGAGACTTTTTCCACCTCGGGAGATATGGTCGTAAAGGACGTTACACAATGCAAAAGACACTTGTGATTCTCGTTATTTTCTTCGCATACGTCGGATCGGTCAGCGCCCAGAACGCGCCCGGCGCAAAGCTCGAAGACAAATCCGGCCAGGTCTTCGTCAAGCCTCCCGGGGCGAACGAACAGCCGGCCCAGCCGGGCCAGGACATCCAGGCGGGCAGTGACATCCGAACCGGTGACGACGGCAAGGCGGCCGTAGCGTTTGCGGATGGCTCGCATCTGACGGTGCAGGCGAACTCGTCGGTCATGCTTTCAGCCAATCTGCGCAAAAAGGTGCACAAGAACTCGGTCATCGTTTTTTTCGGTCGCGTCTGGAGCAAGGTCACCCGTTCCGTCAGTGGCGAAACCAGCTTCGAGGTCAACACGCCCAATGCCGTGGCCGGCGTGCGCGGCACAGAGTTTGAGACTGCGGTGGCCGATGACGGCACCGCGCGCGTCCGGGTTACCGAAGGCAGCGTAAAAGTCTCCGGGGACAACAACGGCCAAGTAGTCAACGGCGGCAATCAAGTGGATGCCGACGACAAGACCGTCGGCGCGACCGCGCCCGAAAAAGGCCAACCGCAATGGGACGACTGGAACAAAGATCGGCGCGAGCGCCTCAAGAAGAGCGGCCGGGCCGTCATTGATTCGGCCACCGCCCGCGTCAACGCCAAGAAAGCCAAGCTCGAAGCCCTGCGTGCCGAAGAGCTGAAGATCCTGGCGCACCGCAAGCAGGCCGAAGAGCGCGCCCGCACCGGCGATCAGGCTGCGATCTCGGAGATCCGGGCCGACAACGCGCGCCTGGCCGAAATCACCGACACTATCGCCGATTTGGGCGACGCGGCCACCAGCCAGTTCGGCTTTGTCGACCACTTGGCCGATCTCGCCGCGGACCCGCGCTTCGGCATGGTGGATCGAAAATACATGGAGATGGAGGTGAGGAGTCTGCGGCGCGTCAAAGAGATGTTCGACAAGATGGTCAAAGAAGGCACCGACATCTCGATCGAGGGCATGGACAAGATGCTCGACGACATGAGCAACGGCAAACGCGGCAGTCTGAAAGAAAAGAACGGCTCGTCGGTCAAGGATATGTTCCAGGACAACGACCTGGGCAACCCCGAAAACGATGTGCGCTAGGCCTAGGGGGCGAATCGACTTCTTGCACCTTACGGCAATTCCTGGTTGGATTCGTCTGTGCCGCCGACATCCAAAGGCTTTCTGTCTGAAACTACCGTAACCCTGCTCTACGTGGCGGCTGCGCTCGTCGTCTTTATGCTGTTGGGTTACGGCTATACCGCTTACTCGACGAGCGAATTGACCAACGAGGAAGCCGTCAATGCCGTCGAGACGGCGTCGCGCGTCTGGCTCTGGGTTTTTGTGCTTGGGGCCGCCGCGGCCCTGGCCGCCGTCTACTATCGCGGGCGCGGCAAGGTCGGCGGGATGGAGGTCGGACCGTTGGTTCAGCTCCTGACACGCCACGACTATCAGAAGGCGGCCGACGCCCTGCGCGCCGCGGGCACCGTCGACGACGACCTCGAGCGATCCCTGGCCCATCTGGCCGAGCAGCGACGCAAGCTGACTGAAACTCTGCAACAGCATCGCGCCAACATGGCCGGGAACACGACGTCGATGACCGGCCTCAACGAGAGCATCGAGCAGGGCCTGGGCACCCTGCGCCAGCTCGAAAGATCGATAGACGAGATTGCCGGTCTGCAGCAGGGCTCCGGCGAAGGCATCGAGGGCCTGTCCAGGTGCGCCGAGGAGACCTCGTCCTCCATTCTCGAGATGACCGCGATCAACAACGAGGTGGCGGAAAACAGTCGCAAGCTTTCGACGAGCGTCGAAGAGACCACGACCGCCATCGAAGAGATGACGTTCTCCGTAAAAGAAGTCGCGCGCAACGTGGACGAGCTGAGCACCGCCGCCGAAGAGACTGCGACTTCGATGAATCAGATGGACGTGTCGATCAGCCAGGTCGACACCAACGCCAGCGAGACGGCGCGCTTGTCGGAGACGGTGACAGCGGACGCCGAGACCGGTGTGTCGGCCATCAACAAGACGATCGATGGCATCGATCGCATCAAGCACACCAGCCGCGTAGCGGCCGACGTCATCGGCACGTTGGGCCAGCGGATTGCCGCGATCGGCAACATCCTGACCGTCATCGACGACGTGGCCGAGCAGACCAATCTCCTGGCCTTGAACGCAGCGATCATCGCGGCCCAAGCGGGTGAGCACGGCCGCGGCTTTGCCGTCGTGGCAGACGAGATCAAAGCCCTGGCCGAGCGCACGGGCTCATCCACCAAGGAAATCGCGGAGCTGGTCAAGACCGTACAGACCGAGTCCAAAAATGCCATCGACGTCATGTCCAAGGGCGTCGAGGACGTCGAAGAAGGCGTGCGTCTGGGACACAACGCCGAGGATGCGCTGCGCAATATCGTGGACAGCGCCAAGCGCTCGACCCTGATGATCAAGGCCATCGCGCAGGCGACCGTCGAGCAGGCCAAGGGCTCCAAGCAGGTCACCAACGCCATCATCCGCATCGCCGAGACGGTGCAGCAGATTGCGCTGGCTACTTCCGAGCAGGCCAAGGGCTCCGAGCAGATCATGCGCAGCGCCGAGAACATGAAGGTGATCACCCAGCAGGTGGCCCGCAGCACCGAGGAGCAGAACCGCGGCAGCCTGCAGATCAGCCAGGCCATCGAGAATATCCGTCAGTCGACCGAAAAAATCAGCGCGGCCCAGCGCGACCAGGCCAACATCGCCAAGAAATTCAGCCAGGCCTCGACGCACGTGCGCGAGACCTGCCAGCACGCCGGCACGACGGCCCACGAGATCGATCACCGCCTGGCCGAGGATCTGGCCGAAGTCGACCGCCTGATCCATGTTCTTACGGCCAACGAGTAGCGAGTAGAGGCGGTAACCCATCATGTTTGGCCTCGGCTTTAGCGAGATCGTCGTCATCCTCGTGGTGGCACTATTGGTGCTGGGACCACGCAAGCTGCCCGATGTGGCCCGTCAGGTAGGCAAGGCCATGCGCGACCTGCGCCGGGCAGCCTCCGATTTTCAGACGACCCTGGACGAAGAGACCCGTCCGAGCTCGCCCTATGAGCGCCCCTATGTGGCCGTCGATCCGATGGCGCGGCCGCATTCCCCGGCCAAAGCCGGCCAGTCGACCCCACCCAGATTCGGCGAAATTGTCCAGCCGGGACAACCGGCCTCCGAAACTCCAGTGCCCGGACACCCGGCGCCCAAGGAACCTGCCGGATGAGCCAGTCGTCCTCGCGGCCTTCCGACGGCGACGGCGGCCGCATGAGCCTGCTGTCGCACCTGGAAGAGCTGCGCAAGCGCCTGCTGTGGATCATCGCAGTCCTTGCCGTTACGACGTTCGCGGCCTTCTCCTTTTCGCCGACGCTATTTAACTGGATGCGCTATCCGCTGATGGCGATCGACGGCCAGAAGCTGCAGATCCTCAATCCCCTCGAGCTGTTTTTGACCTATCTCAAAGTCGCGCTGATGGCCGGGATCGTGATCACGGTGCCTTTTGCGCTATTTCAGATCTGGATGTTCGTTTCGCCGGGCCTCTATCGCCACGAGAAGAAGTGGATCGCGCCTTTCATCTTGTTCGGCACGTTCTTTTTCGTCGCCGGCGCGTGCTTCGCGTTTTTTTTGGTGCTGCCTTTCGGCTTCAAGTATCTGGTTGCGATGATGCCGGAGGGAATCGTCGCGCAGTATTCGGTCGAGAAATACTTTTCGGTCGTCATGGGCCTGATGATCGCCTTCGGCGTCGTGTTCGAAGTGCCGCTCGTCATGTGGATCTTGTCGGCAGTCGGTCTCATCAAGCCGACGACGTACATCAAGTTCCGCGGCTATTGGTTGATTGCGGCGTTCGTGATCGGCGGCATTCTGACGCCACCGGATCCGTTTACGCAGTTCATGCTAGCGATCCCGCTGATTCTGTTTTTCGAGCTCGGCATCATCGGCGCCAAGATCATCTACCGAGCCAGGAACGCACCGGCGCCTGCCCCTACCGATGCAAACGCGCCGTTGTCTACGAATTAGTCACCAGAGCCACCACCGACGTGCATCAAGCACAAAGGAGGTATCGTCGTTTTGGAACCCAAAGCTCTGCTCAACTAAAAAAGCACTTCGGACAGGCTGCACCGACTCAAAACGCAAGCCTGTTTGGTTGCGGCGAAACGCCGCGCTATATGATGTCGGACTCTTGGTTGCCTCCCTTGATCGCCGCGCGCGAGCCCGGCTAGGATGACGAGCCGTGCTCGCACTCGCGCTCAGCCTGGCCACCTATGCCGGTGGCCCTTTGGTGTATTACGCCCTGGCTGAACAGCCGCGCGCGGCACGCATTCTGGACACCGTGGTGATGGCTTCGGTGGCCATCATGGTTCTGTTTGCGATTCTGCCGCACACGGTAAACCAGCTCGGCTGGGTCGCGTTTCTGCCTCTGGTCATCGGGGTCATCGGGCCCACCATCATCGAACGCTCACTGTCCCACATGCAGGAGAGCACGCACCGGGGCATGCTGGCTTTGGTTCTGATCGGCATTGCCCTGCATGAGTTCACCGATGGGCTGGCTCTGGCGGTGCCCGGCGGTGCGGTCGAATACGGCATTCACTGGTTGCCTGTCGCCATCGTATTGCACCGTTTTCCTGCCGGTGTCGTGATGTGGTGGCTGCTCAAGCCGGCGTTCGGGCTGCGTCTTGCCCTGGTCGTGTTTGTGGCATTTCTGTTAGTCACCGTGGGCGGCTACGCCTCGGGCATCGTGCTCAAGTCCGCGGTCGAGAGCCCGATCCTGGCCGCGTTTCATTCCTTTGTCGCAGGCAGCCTGCTGCACATCGCCGTGCACCGTTTTGAGTTGCATGCCGAACACTAGAGAGGAAGCGTCCCCGTGATCCTGTCCCGGCGTTCGTTACTGCAATCTCTGCCCCGGATGTTGGCGGCAGCGGCCGGGATTTTCGGCGTGGCGATTTTCGGCCGGGCGATTGGTTTTGGCGGACCCTCGCAGGTGCGCCGGCGCGTGCTGCTCGGCCGGATGGCGGATTTCCCCTTGCGCTCCGTGCAGTGGCTCGCCCAAGCGCAGCTCTTCGTGATGCACGATGACGACGGCTTGTGGGCATTGTCGGCGCGCTGCACCCACCTGGGTTGCACGATTCGCCGCAGCGGCGCGGGTTTTGTTTGTCCGTGTCACGGCGCAC
>Ga0182027_10002115_pt1 | contig 32449 bp, 23 predicted proteins | sample 712E1DmetaG_FD_121300 | JGI IMG/M metagenome (GOLD analysis project Ga0182027, IMG submission 121300) | Permafrost microbial communities from Stordalen Mire, Sweden - 712E1D metaG (Illumina Assembly) | ecosystem: Environmental > Terrestrial > Soil > Wetlands > Permafrost | place: Sweden...
ATCATCTGCTCTGAATTCTTTTTGTCTTCTTGAAATGAACCAGTTCGATTTATCGCTCTTGTCATCTTTATCTTTCTGAGAACTATCTTCCTCATTGATAGATTCATCTGAACAGATAAATTTATGAATGGCTCTTAAAGCATTTACAAGCTTCTGTCCCCAGTAATTTTCAAAATTCAACCGGCATTCCCACAAAGCGTCATTCATAACCTCCATTGTACCAGTCTGATAGAGAAGAATAAAATCTTTAAGATCCTGGTAAATATCAGCCATGTTTTCAGCAAGACTGGCAACAACAGGGCCTTCAGAATCATTGATCCTTTCATCAAATACTTCAAGGTAGTCGTTGGCTGTTCCTAATTTTGTTCTAAAAGCGTCATGAATTACAATCCAATCTGCTTCCATAACAAACTTTTCATTACCGTCTTCAAAAAAAGGTGTGAATTCAGGTAAAAATGATGCTTTAAGATAAAGGAGTGGAAGCAATCTCTGTAAGATTTTCAAAAGCTCTTCACCTTTTATCTCTGAAGCATGTTCTGCATATTTGCAAAACTCATTTGCAACTGCAACAAATTCAATAACATGCCTTGAATAAACAGGATCTGAATTATTCTCCATTTACTTTAATTTTTGCCTGACAAAAATAACCAATTTTAGTAGCAATCAGTATGGTCACTTCTACCTTTAAAATAATTTAACTATTTGTTGCAGGGTTTAAGCGTTGAAGGATTATAAGTAACATTTTGACAATCAACATTTAAACATTTCAGAATCGGCTTCACCGGGCTTACATACTATTGTGAGGTCGATCTGACATATCAACATTTCAATCAACATAAAGCACTTATTGCCATTAAAGCCTATATTGCCTATACTGTTTATACTGTATTTAAAACCTTAATTATCAGCTCTTCCAACTGAGCGTATAATCATCGCTTCGTGATATTTTATTATGATCCAACAGCCACCTCAGTACCTTTACAACTCTGTCTTCCGGGTAATTGATTTTTTTCACAAGCTCTTCTGCATCAGGATTTTCCGATGAAAGAAGTGTTTTAATCTCTTCGAGAATCAGATCAAATTCATATTTACTCAGGTCAAGCTCATTCCTTTCACGGCAAATATCACAAATACCACACCTGTCAGATTCCTCTCCGAAATAATTCAGTAACATGACTGACCTGCATCGATTGTTCATTTCAGCATATTCGATCATTTTATCAAGACGCTGAACATATTTTTCCTTTACAAGCCTGTAATTATCCGGAGATATTACAAGAGATTTTCTGTCCAATCTTTCCTCCGTAAAAAAAACCAGTGGCGTTTTTTTCCCAGGTATATACCTTATAATGTTCTGGTTAGACAATTTCAAAAGAAACTGGTAAATGGTATCTCGCGATAATGCCGATTTCTTTGAAAGAGATTCTTCATTAATTGGAACGAATTCCGTAAACATACCGGTATACGACCTCAGGATAAGCTTAATGAAAGCATCGAATGTTTCATTTGCAACCTGAAATTTATAAAGATCATCACGTCCGATCACAAAATGGACTCTTGAAGGATTATTTATTTCTTCCGTGAATTCGAGATAACCTTCCTTTTGAAGAAACAGTAAACTATTATAAGTCTCATTGACAGGAATTCTGAATTTTGATACAAAATCGGACATATTGAAATCGTACACACTATCCTTGCCTGATCCTATGGGCACCTGAAGATAATTGCACAATGCTTCGTAGATATCTTTAATTTTCTCCACAGGTGGAAACCGATGCCTGACAGTATCAGTAAGCCTGCTTTTATCTGCTCCGGAAAACAGAAGAACCGCGTATGATGGTTTGTTATCGCGACCAGCCCTTCCAGTTTCCTGGAAATAGGATTCTATGCAATCGGGTATATCCCAATGGATTACGAAACGAACATCGGCTTTGTCTATTCCCATTCCGAATGCATTTGTGGCGACTATCACTCTTGTTTCACCCGAGCTCCACGATGCCTGCTTTTTATCTCTCAATTCAGGTGTAAGTCCTGCATGATAGAAATCAGCGCTTATACCTTCACCAACAAGCATTTCTGCGATTTCCTTGCTTTTCTTTCTGCTTCTGACATAGATAATTCCGCTTCCTTTAACTTTAATTATTGTGGAAAAAAGGTATTTTGGCTTATCCTCCACATTCCTGACCAGATATGAAATGTTCTTTCGTTCAAAACTTGTCCTCAGAACATTCTTTTCACGAAATTGAAGCCGCGTCATTATGTCTTCAATTACCTGGGGCGTTGCTGATGCAGTCAGTGCAAGGAATGGGACTTTCTCATCAATCAGTTCCCGGAGTGAGGCAATTTTAAGATATGAAGGTCTGAAATCGTATCCCCACTGTGAGATGCAATGAGCCTCATCAACTGCAACAAGTGAAAGATTAAGACGTACAGCCTTAGCCTGAAAGAGAGGTGTTGATATTCTTTCCGGTGAAACATATAAAAATTTATAATCACCATAAATGCAGTTCTCAAGCGCGATATCAATTTCTTCACGAGTCATACCCGAATAGATAGCGACCGATTTAATTCCCATGCTGTTAAGTCTTCCGACCTGCTCCTTCATCAGAGCAATTAATGGTGTAACGACCAGGCAGATTCCATCATGAGCCATAGCAGGAACCTGGAAAGTTATAGATTTACCCCCTCCTGTCGGCATAAGGCCAAGTGTATCCCTGCCTTCTGCAACAGACATAATTATCTGTTCCTGCAACGGTCGGAATGAAGCGAATCCCCAGTACTTTGTCAAAACCTGTCTGTAGGTATCAATGGTCATCTTCTTTAAAACTTATTTCTTATGCAACGACGAATATTGATTTATTAAGCCGGGATAATTCCTGATTTTAAACATTCTTCGATATAATTTGCAAAAGTACTAACTGTTATTCAATTTTTTATGGAGGCAAAAATAAAAAGTGCTTGTTTTGAGAGTCCTGATTTTTTCGTAATTTGCGCCAGCAAAACTTAATACGGCAGACAATGTCATTTATAAACGATAAGGTACTCTTCGAAGGTTTGACTTTTGATGACGTACTACTTATTCCGGCATATTCGGAAGTACTTCCCAGGGACGTTGATATAAGTTCTCTTTTCAGCCGGAACATAAGGATCAATACTCCTGTTGTTTCCGCTGCAATGGATACAGTTACTGAAGCTGATCTTGCAATAGCAATTGCACAGGAAGGTGGCATGGGTGTAATTCATAAGAACATGACAATTGAGAAGCAGGCCTCTCAGATCAAAAAGGTGAAAAGAGCTGAAAATGTGATGATATATGACCCTGTCACAATAAACCTTGAAGCCACGGTAGCAGAGGCTCTGAATCTTATGAATGAATACAGGATAGGTGGAATCCTGGTTGTTGACAACAATGGAATTTTAAAGGGAATCGTGACTAATCGTGACTTAAGGTTTGAGAGCAATTATTCACGGAAGATCACACAGGTTATGACAACAAACCTGATTACCACAGATCATCAGACAAACCTCGAAGCAGCTGCAAGAATTCTCCAGAAACATAAAATCGAAAAACTACCGATAGTTGATGATATGGGAAAACTTATCGGGCTCATTACTTACAAAGATATTACCAAGACCAAAGATCGTCCTAACTCTTGCAAAGACGACAAGGGACGTTTAAGAGTTGCCGGTGCAGTCGGGATTGCCGCTAATACTCTGGAAAGAGTTGAAGCACTGGTGAATGCAAGTGCAGATGCGATTGTAATTGATACTGCTCATGGCCATACCCAGAGCGTAATAGACATATTGCACGATATAAAAAAGAGCTATCCCCAAATTGATGTGATTGCGGGAAATATAGGTACATCAGCTGCTGCAAAAAAACTAGCTGATGCCGGCGCTGACGGAGTCAAAGTCGGTATTGGACCAGGGTCAATCTGTACGACACGGGTAATTGCCGGAGTTGGTATCCCGCAACTATCTGCAGTCTATGATGTCGCCAAAGCGCTTGAAGGATCAGGCATTCCTGTAATTGCCGACGGTGGAATAAGGTACTCGGGAGATATTATAAAAGCCATTGCTGCCGGAGCTGATTCAATTATGGCAGGATCACTTTTTGCAGGTGTCGAGGAATCACCGGGAGATACAATTATATATAATGGTCGTAAATTCAAGGCATACCGTGGCATGGGTTCAATTGAAGCTATGCAGCAGGGATCAAAGGACAGATATTACCAGGATGTTGAAGATGATATTAAAAAACTGGTGCCAGAAGGTATTGAAGCAAGAGTGCCATATAAAGGAAACCTATCTGAAGTTATCTACCAGATGACCGGAGGGTTACGTGCAGGAATGGGATACCTTGGAGCTCATAATATAGCTGTTCTTAAAAAAGATGCAAAATTTGTAAGAATAACCAACTCGGGTATTATTGAAAGTCATCCTCACGATGTCACAATAACCCGCGAAGCTCCGAATTACAGCAGAAAATCTTTCGAATAACTGGCATCAGTCTCTTTTGAATGAAAATCAGGCAATACCTTATTATTATTTTGTCCTTCCTTTTACAAGGTCTCGGCTTTTCTCAGAATCCTGATAATAAGATTCTTATAACCGTTGATGGACAAAATGTTTCAACCGGTGAATTCATAAGGATGTACAAAAAGAGTTATGACCCGAAGAACATAAAAGACCTCGATAGCTATCTTGACCAGTATGTTATTTTCAGATTAAAAGTTGAAGATGCAATACATGAAGGGTTAGATACAACAAAAGCTTTCAGGATTGAACTTCAGGGTTACAGGACCCAGCTTGCTAAAAATTATCTGACTGACAATGATGTCAGGGAGAAACTATTAAAGCAGGCATATCAGAGATCCCTTATTGAATTAAACGGATGGCATATACTTATTAATTGCCCGCCTGAAGCAAGTCCTGAAGATACTCTTAAAGCCTGGAAAAAAGCGAGGGATGTCAGAGAGAGAATTAGACTTGGAGAACCGTTTGAGCAGGTAGCCAGAGGTACTTCAGACGATCCTTCGGTGAAAACAAATGGTGGCAATCTGGGTTATTTTACTGTTTTTCAGATGATCATGCCATTTGAAGACGCTGCTTACAGCCTGAAGAAAGGTGAAGTATCTGAACCGGTCAGAACGCCTTATGGATATCATATTATTAAAATAACCGGTAGACGACCTTCTGAAGGGAAGATAAAAGTTGCCCATATTATGAAGGCAGTTCCTCCCGGGACAAGTGAAAAAGATGCAAAAAAGGCTGAAGATGAAATCAGAAATATTTATGAGCAACTGCAAAATGGCGCTTCCTTCAGCGAGCTTGCAAAAAAATATTCCGATCACAAAGAATCCGCCTCAAACGGAGGTGAGCTTAATTGGTTTGGAGCTGGTGAGATAATAAGTGATTTTGCGGAAGCTGCTTTTTCTCTTTCAAAAAACGGTGATTACACCAAACCGGTCAGAACTGTTTATGGCTGGCATATCATTAAAAGAATAGATAAAAAGGTTCCTGGCAGTTATGAAGAGTCAAGACCTTATCTCGAAAGTAAAATCAATGAGTCCTACCTGTCGTCAATCAGCAGAAAATCGTTCATTGAAAAACTTAAGAAGGAATATAACTACAGGGTTAATCCCATAGCATTTAACTGGTTCGTTAAAAATACCGATACTCTCATTATTAAAGGCTTGAAGAAATACAGTCGTTCGGGAATGCCTCAAGGTGTTATTTATACATTTACAGATCAGCAGCTTACAACAAAAGATTTTGCTGCTTTTATTGAAAAGAGAGGTTCGATGATAAGTACAAATGATTCTTCAGTTTTCATCTCAAAATCTTTAGAGGCAAGGTTATCTGATCAGATTATGAACTATGAGAATTCAATGCTTGAAAAGAAATATTCCGAGTTCCGATATCTGATGAATGAATTCCATGATGGAATCCTTTTGTTCGAGATTTCAGGGAAAAAAGTCTGGAATAAAGCACAGAATGATTCTACAGGGCTGAAGAAATATTATGAGGAGAATAAAAATAAATTTCTGAGCAGAGAGGGGATTACAGCAAAAATATATACTCTGAAGAAAAGCGATGGAATGAAATCCCTCGCTAATTCCTTTAAAAAATTCTCAGTCTATCCCGATGGAGATAAAAGATTGATTGAAAAATTCATTTTAAAAAAAGATACTTTACTGACTATAAAAGAAGGTACCTGGTTTAAAGGAGACGACAAGACTATTGATAATCTAAATCGTGTAAAAACGCAGCAGGAAACTCTGATCGATGGTTTTCCGTCAATTGTTATAGTTAAAAAAGTTATAGATGCTGTACCTTTACCCTTCCACGAAATACAGGGGGAAATGGTTACCGGATATCAGGAGTATCTGGAGGAGGATTGGATTAAACAATTAAAAAGAAATTACACCGTTAAGATTGATAACGTAGTGCTGGAAGAAATCAGGAAGAATCTGAACAATGAATAAAGCTGTCAATATTTTAATAATCATAATATTACTGACCTCCTGTAAAAGCAGGACTGAACAGGTAAAACGCGTTGCTCTTGCGAAAGTCGGAGATTTTGTACTTTATTACGATGAGATTCCAAGGCTGCTGCAACCTGGCAGCTCACCTTCTGACAGTACGGCGATGGTGCAGAACTATATTAATAAGTGGGCAAAGAAGGAGTTACTCTATATAAAGGCCGAACAAAATCTTACACCTGAATACAAAGATGAACTTGAAAAGCAACTGAAAGAGACAAGAACTAATCTTGTTATCTACCAATATCAGCGTCAGATGATGCTCGAAAAGATGGATACAACTATTACCGATGAAGAAATTGAGAGCTATTATGCTACTAATGAAAAAAACTTCCTTTTGAATTCAAATATTATAAAGGCTCTTTTCATTAAAGTACCGGTTGAGACTCCCGGTCTGGACAAAATAAGGTTATGGGCAAGATCAAACGAACAGAAAGATCTGCAACAACTTGAGAGCTATTGTTATCAGTTTGCGGAGAAATTTGATGATTTCAATGAAGATTGGGTCACTATGGACAAGCTATCAATTGAGCTTCCACAGGATATTGTGAATCAGGAAGATTTCCTGAAGAGATATACCTGGTTCGAAACAAGGGACTCTTCCTCCGTATATTTGATATCGATAAAGGACTTCAGATTAAGATATTCTTTAGCCCCGTTTGAATATGTAAAAAATGACATTAAAAGCATCATCCTCAATAGCAGAAGATTTGAATTTCTTCAATCTCTTGAAAACGGAATTTATAATGAAGCATTAAAAGAAAATACCTTTAAGTTATATTAAGCATGAAAAAGAATCTAAGATTGATTGTATTTCCCGTAATTATGTTTCTAATCTGCAGTAATGGACTGCTGGCTCAGAAACTGGTTGAATCAGTAGCCGGAATAGTTGGGAATGAAGTAATTTATTTATCGGATGTTGAAAATGATATAGGCCAGGCTAGAGCTGCTGGAGATAAAACTCCCGTTGAAAAGCTGAGATGCAAAATGTTTGAGGATCTGCTTGTTTCAAAGCTGTTTCTCGATCAGGCCCGGATCGATAGTGTTATTGTCACAGAATCATCCGTTGAAGGTGATATAAATGTAAGACTGAATGATTATATTAAAAGGGCAGGATCTGAAAAAGCGTTGGAGGAATACTTCAAAAAGAGTATGATTGAAATAAAAATGGATCTGAAAAAAAGTCTGATGAATCAACAGACAATTAATGAAGTACAAAGTAAGATTGCTGACAATATATCGGTCACACCAGCTGAAGTGAAAAGATATTACCAGGGTATCCCTAAAGACAGTCTTCCGGTAATTCCGGCAAAGGTCGAATTAAGTATAATACAACTCGATCCTCCGGCCAGTGAGGAAAACAAGCTGGAAGCCCGTCAGAAACTTCTGAATCTCAGAAGCAGGATCCTTGCCGGAGAAAGTTTTTCAACCCTTGCAGTTCTTTATTCGGAAGATCCGGAATCAGCAAAGCAGGGTGGTGAATTAGGATTTATGATGAAAGGCCAGCTGGAAAAAGAATATGCTGATGCCGCATGGGAACTGAACAAAAACTCCGTCTCCAGAATAATTGAGACAAAATACGGATTTCATATTATCCAGATGATCGAAAGAAAAGGTGACATGTTAAATACACGTCATATTTTGATCAGATCCAAAGTCAAACCTGAAGAAGCAGTCAGAGCTATTGTGAGACTTGATAGTATTGCTAATAAAATCAGGAAAGATAGTATCACCTTTTCTAAAGCTGCAATTATGTATTCAAGCCATAAAGACAGCAGAATTAATGGCGGAAAGCTTGTGAAAAGCGACCCTAATGCAAGAGAAAGCTGGTTTTCTCTTGAAGAACTTGACAGGGAGACATATGTTATAGTCAGGGACATGAAAGTCGGAGAGATATCAAAAGCCTTCAGAACTACCGATGAAAACGGGAATATAGTCTTTCGTATCGTAAAAATTGATAATCAGATCCCTGCACATGTTGCAGATATAAAAAATGATTTTCAGGACTTGAATAACGCTGCACTTATGAATAAACGTTCTAAAACTTATCAGCAATGGATAGATAAGAAGATTGGAACGACTTATATTAAGATAAGTGAAGAATTTAAATCATGCGACTTTGTAAATAAAGGATGGCTGAAATAGACATTCGAAAATATGAATTAAATATTCTTCATCGCAGACAAGTTCTTTTTTGTCTCCTGATAGCTTTAGTCTTACCTTCTCTGGTTTTTTCACAGACAAAAGAGCAGAAAAATAAAGGCAAGAAAAAGATCGATGTAATATGGACCGACAAAATGACTCCTGATCCTAAACTTGGGAGCGACTTTAGAAAATTACTCGGGCACGATACTATCAAACACGATGATGTATATATGTATTGCGACAGTGCTTATGTTTTTTTAAAAACTAAGCGAGTACAGGCATATAGCAAGGTGCATATCAAACAGGGCGACACATTGGATCTCTATGGGAATTATCTTTATTATGATGGAGTTGAAGGAAAAGCATTTGTCCAGGGGAATGTAGAACTAATTGATAAAGAAACACATCTTTATACAAAATCTCTTTATTATGATGTTAATACCAAGATAGCAAGTTATACTGACAGCGGTAAAATAACGAATGCAAAAAATACACTGACCAGTATTATAGGCATATATTATACTTCGCTGAAGATGTTCCATTTTAAGGATAGCGTTAAAATTGTTAATCCGGATTATGTTATGTCAGCCGATACCATGGATTATAATACTGAAAGTGGAACTACATTCTTTACCGGCCCATCGAAGGTTAAAGGCGATAGTATAAATATTTACTCTGAAAGAGGGTGGTACGACACAAAACAGAATATATCACGTATCTGGAAGAACTCAGTTATTGATAACGGGAAACAGATAATTCACGGCGATTCACTTTTTTATGATAAAACCAGCGGTTTTGGAGAAGCATTCAGAAATGTCACTATTGAAGACACAATCAATAAAATTCTTGTAACTGGAAATTATGCCTGGGTTTACAAAAAGCCTGAAAGTTTTCTGATTACCGATAAAGCGGTATTTATACAGATTTCAAACAAAGATTCTCTGTTTTTGCACTCCGATACCATAAGCGCCGCCACTATTTCCAACTCTTCAGGATCTTCTTACAGGCTCATGAAAGCATATCATAAATGCCGGATATTCAGCGCAGGTCTTCAGGCAAAATGCGATTCCCTCTCCTATTCATTTCAGGATTCTGTCATCAGGATGTACCATGCTCCGGTCATCTGGTCTGAGGTAAATCAAATGACCTCCGATTCGATAGCAATTTTTACAAAGAACCGTCAGACAGACAGGATGGAGCTTTATAACACAGCTTTTATTGCCGGACAAGTTGACTCAATTAGATTTAATCAGATTAGAGGAAGAAATCTAACCGGTTTTTTCCGTGATAATAAAATGTACAGGATGATCGTAGAGGGAAATAGTGAATTAGTGTATTTCCTGGTTGATAAAGAAGGACAAGTCGGATGGAACCGAGCAAAGTGCTCAAGAATTGAGATCTTTTTAGATAAAGGAAAAATTAGCCAGATAATTGAATTTCAAAACCCTGATGGTATCATGAATCCTCCATTAAAGGAAAAAGAAAGACAAAAACTGGATGGATTTAACTGGTACGACCAATTGAGGCCTAAAAACAAATTGGATATATTTTAAAGATAAGAATAGATGTACCGGAATATTAAGACTCTTGCTAATATTCATCTTCATTGAAGAAAAAATCATCTTTACTCGGATAGTCGGGCCAGATGTCTTCAATGCTCTCGTAAATGTCTCCTTCATCCTCTATTTCCTGCAGATTTTCGATAACTTCCAGCGGAGCACCTGACCTTATCGCGTAATCAATAAGTTCATCCTTGGTGGCAGGCCATGGAGCATCTTCAAGTTTTGATGCTAATTCGAGTGTCCAATACATAGTCTCCCTGAAATTTGTTAATCGCTATTCAAAGTCTGCAAATATAAAAATTATTTTATTGAAAAAGCAATAGCTTTTTTAAGATTTTTAACATCTCATTTTGGCCACTTAATATCCTCATTATCAAGGTCCAAACTTAATATACGGCCTAAAACAAATAAATAATCAGAAAGCCGGTTTAGAAATTTACGAACTATTTCGGGGGTATATTCTGTCTCATTTAACCTCAGAACAGAGCGCTCAGCTCTTCTGCAGACACATCTGGCAATATGACAATCAGATACAATAATTTTACCACCTGGTAAAATAAATGAATTCATGGGAGGTAGCTTAGCCTCCATTTTGTCTATTTCAGCTTCCACTGCTTTCACACAACCTGCTTCAGGCAGGACAGATACTGATGCTGGATGATCCAAGTCTGATGCAAGAGCAGCAGCAGATGACATAAGCTGGTTTTGAATATAGATAAGAAATTCCTTTCTATTGTCATTTTCCGTAAAACTTCTCAAAAGACCTATCCATGAAATTAATTCATCGACTGAACCATAAGCTTCAACTCTCAGGCAGTGTTTAGAAACTCTTTTCCCTCCTGATAAAGAGGTAGTTCCATCATCACCTGTAAGGGTATAGATTTTCATAATCAGTGAAAAAGAATTGAATAAAGTTAAAGATATGAATCTGATTTTGAAACCTAGAACTTTGTATAGCGTTCATTCTGGACATCGGAAGAAACCTCACCATCGATGAGCTTGATAATACGGGCAGCATGTCTGGCAATATCCTCTTCGTGTGTAACAACAATGACTGTATTTCCTTTCTTGTGAATCTCATCAAGAAGTACCATAATGTCAATTGAAGTTTTGCTGTCAAGGTTACCTGTTGGCTCATCTGCAAGTATAATTGAAGGCTTATTGACCAGTGCCCTTGCAATAGCGACACGTTGCCTCTGTCCTCCTGATAACTCATTTGGTTTATGTGTCATGCGGTCGGCGAGACCCACCTGTTCGAGGGTTGCAATAGATAATTGTTCCCGTTCTGCTCTAGGAATACCTGCATAAATTAATGGCAAGGTAACATTTTCCAGGGCAGTATATCTAGGCAAAAGGTTGAATGTCTGGAAGATAAAACCGATTTCCTTATTTCTGATCTCAGCCAGCATGTTATCTTCCATCTTACTTACATCAGTTCCGTTAAGGTTGTAAGTTCCGCTTGTTGGAGTATCAAGACACCCTATAAGGTTCATAAGGGTGGATTTTCCGGATCCGGAAGGTCCCATAATAGCGACATATTCATTCCTTTCGATGCTTAATGTAAGAGACCTTAAAGCCCTGACAACCACAGATCCTACCTGGTAGTTCTTAACAATATCATGTATCTCAATTACTTTACTCATAGCGTCAAAATTTGAATTCCCGAAATTAGACTAATTAAATCAAATAAGAAATACATAGAATATTAATTTTTATTAATACCTGATAATATAATCAAACCTTGACATACCGACTTTGAAAAAGACAATTCCCATCCTGAAAAGATCGATAGTAAAACTCACCTTTTCATGTCTCTTTATTGCATTCCAGGCCTCTCCCATCTCCCTGGAGTAATAAATATCATCAATCACTATAACAGTATTTTCATCAGATATGCTAACCATTTCCCTGAAATATTCTAATGATGGCTCCTTCCTGTGATTTCCATCAATAAAAATCAGTCCAGGTTTCATCCTTTCTTTTTTAATTTCAGGTAAAACTTCTTCAAAATTGCCTGTCAGTAATTTTATATTTTTCAGACCTGTTTCATTGAAATTCTCCCTGGCAATCTCTGAAATAGCAGGACATCCTTCCATTGAATAAACGGTCGCAAATGGATTACCAGATGCCAGGTACATTGTGCTTATTCCGAGTGATGTTCCAAATTCGATTATAGTATTGCCTCCGAATTCTCGTGAAAACCCGGTAAGTAATTCTCCGTATTTCTTTGGAACTGATGAATATCTGGCAATATCAGACACTGTCCTTAAATTACTTTTGCCTCTATCTGACCCTGCACCAAAATCTGTCACCATAATCTTCCGGTGGTCTGAGATCATTTTACTTCTGATCTTTTCAATCGGAAGAGCAAGCTCCTGATTGATTTTATTCCTGAAAACTTTTAGAACAAGATTAAAGACAAATGGAGAGTGAATTCCATGTCCTCTTTTATGAGATGAGAAAAGTTTATACTTAATATATTTAAATACAGGATATACTTTCACTTATGCTATGATAAAATATAATTAGGTCAGATTTACAAAAATACTTATTTTCGGTCAGCAATTATTAGGCGGTATACAAGGAATAAATATGACTGATTTTCTCGAATCAAATATTACATACCTGCAGGGGGTTGGTCCAAAGAGAGCTGAGCTTCTAAGCAAAGAACTGAATATAAACACTTTCAGGGATTTGCTTTATTATTTTCCGTATAAATACATTGACCGGACTAAGTTTTACAAAATTAATGAACTGGATCAGGATCTTCAATTTGTGCAAATAAAGGGAATTATAAATGGCTATTATTCCGAAGGAAAAGGGATCGGGAAAAGGCTTGTGGCAGACTTTTCTGATGAAACGGGCTCCATAAAGCTGGTCTGGTTTAAAGGGCTGAAATGGGTCACCAGCAGCTATCCTGCCGGAAATGATTTTATTATATTCGGAAAACCCGGAGTGTTCAATGGTATGATAAATATTGTGCACCCTGAAATTGAAGCAGTTGAAAAAAAAGCAGAAAGGCTTAATTCAGCACTGCAAGCTCAATATAGTACAACTGAGAAACTTAAAAACAGCTTCATAACATCCAAAACTATCAGCAAACTGGTGGGAACACTTCTGAAGCAATTGAATTTCAGGCTTCCGGAAACATTACCACCATATCTGACATCAAAGTACAAGCTGATGCACCTTCACGATGCCTTACAAAAAATTCATTTTCCGTCAAATCCCTCAGAACTTGAAAAATCGAGATACAGGCTCAAATTTGAAGAGCTCTTTTATATCCAGCTGAATCTTTTGAGATATAAAACCAACAGAAACAGTCTCGTAAAGGGATTTGTTTTTTCAAAAGTCGGAGAAAATTTCAATACGTTTTATTTTAAAAACCTTCCTTTTCAGCTTACGGAAGCACAAAAAAGAGTAATAAAGGAAATTAGAAAAGATCTTGGTTCGGGGAAACAGATGAACAGGCTGCTTCAGGGTGATGTTGGAAGCGGAAAGACTCTCGTTGCGCTAATGGGAATGCTTATTGCAATCGATAACGGATACCAGGCATGCCTGATGGCGCCGACAGAAATTCTTGCCGGACAACATTTTCGGACAATATCAAAATTCCTGGAAGGAATAGATATTAATGTGAGATTACTGACAGGTTCCACCAAAAAAAGTGAAAGAAATTCAATTGAAGAAACTCTTAAAGATGAGTCATTACATATTCTTATTGGCACACATGCACTGATTGAGGATTATGTAAAGTTCAACAAACTTGGACTTGTTATAATTGACGAGCAGCACAGATTCGGCGTCGCCCAGAGAGCAAGGCTCTGGCAGAAAAGCACTAATCCTCCTCACATTCTTGTGATGACAGCGACTCCAATTCCCAGAACACTGGCAATGACTCTCTATGGTGATCTGGATATTTCGGTTATCGATGAACTACCACCTGGAAGAGTTCCGATCAAAACCATGCATTTTACTGATCCTGAAAGGAATAAAGTTTTTGGATTTATAAGAAGCCAGATAAGTGAAGGTCGCCAGATATATATAGTCTATCCTCTTATCAAGGAATCTGAAAAGATGGATTACAAGGATCTTGAAGACGGGCTTGATACTATTTCAAGAGCATTTCCGTCACCTCAGTATTGCATTAGTATAGTTCACGGCAAAATGACCTCGGCCAATAAAGAAAGATCCATGGCCCTTTTCAAAGAAGGTCAGGCACATATAATGATAGCCACAACTGTTATTGAAGTAGGCGTTGACATACCGAATGCTTCTGTTATGATTATCGAAAGCGCAGAAAGATTCGGCCTCTCACAGCTGCATCAGCTGAGAGGTCGCGTTGGAAGAGGCGCTGATCAGTCATATTGCATCCTGATGAGTTCTGAGAAACTTTCAAAAGAGGCAGCAACCAGAATAGAGGTAATGATCAGAACAACTGACGGATTTGAAATTGCAGAAACTGATCTGCAACTCAGAGGACCCGGTGATCTGGAGGGAACCCAGCAAAGCGGTATTCCTTTCGATCTCAAAATTGCAGACCTGGGGAAAGATGGTCAGATAATTGAATATGTAAGAAATATTGCAACTGAAATACTCGCTCAGGATCCCGGACTTGAAACGGATCAGAACGCTATTCTGAAAAAAGAACTCAAATCACTATTCAGCAAAAGTCAGATCTGGAGTTACATCAGCTGAGAATCATATAATTGATTTTCTATTTTCAATTATTATTAATCAATTAAAGGTTGAAAACCCGAAAAAAATGAGTTATTTGGTAATAAATACGATATCAGCCAGATGACTATTTCAGAATACTATAATGTACTTGGATTGCAGGCTGGTTCTACAAAAGATGAAATAAAGAAAGCCTACAGGAAGAAAGCCCGCGAGAGTCATCCCGATATTAATCCATCACCCGATGCAAAAGATTTATTTATAAGTGCCACAGAAGCTTACGAGTTTTTGATTGCCTATCATGAAAAAAATGTTTTGGACGAAGAAGCTTATCAGCAGGCAATGGAAGACTGGCGTAAATACCGGCAGAGCAGGTCGCATCAAAGGGCAAAAGCATATGCACAGACTTCTTATGTTCACTTCAAAAACACTAATTTTTATAAAACCACACGAATATTTGATGGAACAACAATTATCTCCTGCCTTATAGTCTCAATAATCGTTTTGATTACTTCAGTCTCAGGATATATCATAAGAATTCGGGATCCTATACCCGGGCTTGGAAAACCATCTGTTATTATTCTGATAATCTTTCTTTTATTTGGCATGGTTCTTTTTTGTGTTTCTTTTATCTATATGAAAGTTTATATCCAGTCATCTCCCAGGAACAAAAAACAGAAATGAAGAAAATAATAAATCCTTATGATAAGGAACAGAACATGTGTTTCGGATGCAGCCAGAAGAATCCTGCCGGACTTAAATTACAGTTTGAGGAACTTGACAAATTCATTATTGCTACATGGCAACCCTCTGAAATTTACCAGGGTTATGCTAATGTTCTTCATGGCGGAATAATTGCAGCTCTGCTTGATGAGATCGGCGCCTGGTGCGTTTCAGTCAAAATCGGTACTGCCGGTGTTACATCTGAAATGAAAACCAGGTATCTCTCACCTGTTTATATAAATAAAGGCAGTTTAACTTTAAAAGCCACTATTGCAGGTCAAACAAAAAAGAGCGCCACAATAAACTGTTTTCTATATGACGGACAGTCGAAATTATGCGCTGAAGCTGAAGCCGAGTACTTCATCTATCCATTGGAAATTGCCGTCAGAAAATTCAGGTATCCCGGACGTGAAGCTTTTTATGAGAAAAAATAAATAATGGCATGGTTTTTGGAATTTATTGTTCAACTCCGAAACAAATATATTTCCGTCTGTTTCAATTTATTTTTGTTCATATCTTGAAAACTTCTATTACAAACATTTGCACATAATATGATGAAAAGCAATATTTTATTCAAATGGCTGATTGCTTCACTGGTGTTAACTGTGATTCCGATCTCCTGCAAAAAAACCTCAAATACCATTCTTCCTGACCAACCTGTAGCCATTAATCTTACAACAAAACAGCTATCATTAGTTGAATCGGGGAACATGTTTGCTTTCGATATCTTCAGAGAAGTACTGAATAGCACGCCAAATCAAAAAAACGTTATTATATCGCCACTCAGCATTTCCTACGCACTATCAATGACTCTCAATGGTGCAAATTCTGCTACCCGTGATTCTATGATCTATGCGCTCAGGCTGAAGAATCTGACTCTTGATGAGATTAACCAGTCGAATAAAGATCTGACGGCTGCTTTGCTATCGGTAGATGAACGGGTACTTATTTCAATTGCCAACTCTGTCTGGGTTGAAAAAAACTTCGTCGTTAAAAAACCCTTCACCGATATACTGACAGATTTTTATAATGCAGATTCAAAATCCTTTGATATCACTGATCTCAATGCACCTTCACTGATGAATAACTGGATAGAGAGCAAGACCAATGGCCTGATTAAAAATATGATTGACAAATTGGATAATAATACCGTAATGCTACTTATCGATGCAATATATTTTAAAGGAAAATGGAAGATTGAGTTCGACAAAAGTGCCACAACCGACCGACCATTCAGCATTACGGACGGCTCAAGTGAAAATGTCCCCACAATGTATCAGTCTGAGACGCAAAAGGTTTATCAGGGAAATGGTTATACTCTGGCTGAATTAGCTTATGGGCAAGGCAATTTTGTTATCGATATTCTTCTTCCCGATAATAACAGCCTTGCATCATTAACCCCACTTTTAACTGATATGGGTTTCAAAACAATGACAGACAATTTATCAGAAAGAAAAGTAAATCTATATCTTCCACGTTTTAAATATGGCTTTAAGGAGGAACTGAAAGATTTGCTTTCGCAAATGGGAATGGGTATTGCTTTTACAGATGCAGCTGATTTTTCAAATATCTCGGATATTTCTCTTCAAATAAATAAGGTTACTCACCAGGCATTCATTGAAACCGATGAAGAGGGCACTGAAGCGGCCGCTGCTACTGTGGTTGGTATCATTGCTACACTTGCCGGACCTGATTCTCCTATTTTAATTAACGTCAATCGTCCATTTTTATACTTTATAAGGGAAACAACGACCAATTCGATTCTTTTCATGGGCAAAGTTTCAGATCCAACAGCTGAATAAATGAAATAAATGCCGGTATTTAAAACACTTTGAGCATTCTTTATATTCCAGACTACCGGGTAACCTAATCCCGAATTTTGATTATTTTAGTTGTCTGAATTAAAAAGAATATGAAATTTATATTTGCACTTCTTACTACCGTAATTATTTCGACCATCATGCCTGATAAACGCGACTCCCGAGATTCAATTCCGGAAAGTACTGAGCAGGTGCCACTCTTTTCTTTTGGTATAATTGCCGATATTCAGTATTGCGATTGTCCTCCTGCCGGAACAAGATTTTACAGTTCTTCACTTTTAAAACTGGAAGAGGCCGTTCGTTCCTTCAGAATAGACAGCACTGCTTTTGTTGTCAACCTTGGCGATATGATTGAAAAAGATTTCTCGTCATATAAAGCTGTTTATAAAATCCTCGACACCGCAGGCTTTAAAATTTATCATCTTACCGGGAATCATGATTATAATGTCGAACCACGCTTGAAAAAGCGCATACCCCCTCTCCAGGCAAACAAGGAAGGCTACTATTCTTTTGTTTATTCTAATTACAGGTTTATTTTTCTGAACGGGAATGAAACAAGCACTTATTCAACAAATAACAAGTCGGTTATAAAAGATGCCAACGATTATATATTAAAATTAAAGAGCGCAGGTGAAATAAACGGATTTGAATGGAATGGAGGGATAAGCAATAAACAACTCCTGTGGCTGATAAATCAGCTTAATACTGCGGTCAGGAATAATGAAAAGGTGTTTATAATGTGTCATTTCCCGGTTTACCCGGCTGATGAGCACAATCTTCTCAATTATAAAGATGTTTTGACAATTCTTGAAGACTACCATAATATTATTGCCTGGTTCAGCGGCCATAATCACGCAGGGAATTATGGAAATGTCAATATGATTCATTTTGTTACAATGAAAGGAATGGTTGAAACAGAGGCTACCAATAGCTTTGCTCTGGTGGAAGTTTATAAGAACAAAATCTGGATTAAGGGAACCGGAAGAGAAAAAAGCCAGATTCTGGCATATTAGCCCGGGAATCATCTACCAGTAACCTGGTCAGGTTTTATAGAGGTCCGGATGATACTGATTGCCTGATAAAGGACCTTGATAAGGCTTTCAGTAAGATTACTTGAGCTTTATAAAATTGAACGGGACCTCGAGGATGGATGCAAAATATTCTCCGCGCTCAAGAATATCTTCATCACCATCTTCATAATACCAATTGAAAATTATTTTTTTATTTTTTAACTTAACATAAGTCAGTTTCTGAAGCAGCTGAATAAAAACCTTTGCACTTGCACTATTGAAATACTCCAGTGTCATATCGACACAGGTACAATCAGCAGGATCTTTTATATATTCATCAACCCAGGCGCTGACTGGCTTAAAAAACTCTAAAACATTCTCATGAATCGAACGTCCCCTGATCTTGATAATTCCATCAGGAGTCATGATAATCTCCGGTGAGTTTTTCGTCGGTATTATCCTTTTTTCCTGCATTTAAAATATTTATTTCGAATATAGATATTTTTAAAATATAAAGTAATAATCTTTAGTTGAATCTGTCAAATATCGGATCATTAAAATTAATTTCCGATATTTTTCGGGTTCCATTTTCAATTTCATGAATCATATTAACAATTGCAGTATTAACGGGAACGAGTACTCCATTTTCCTGTCCGCTTTTTATGATGTACCCATTTAGGTAATCAATTTCAGTTGGTTTACCCCTTTCCAGGGACTGAAGGCTTGAAGATTTAAGTTTTCTGTATTTAAAACCGATTATTCTCAATATCATATGCCTTTTAAAATTTCCGAGCGATCCTTCACCTTTTAGAAAGTTATGAAAATCAAGCTTCCCTCCGAAAACTTCAACTTTTATTTTCAATGGATCAGCAACCTCAATGGCTTCCCTGATAATTTCAATAAATATTTTTCTGACTTTTCTCTTCGCGAGCATTTTTTCGAGATACAGACCACATATTCCTCCCAGCGAAGTAATACAGGAGTTGATTATAAGTTTTGAATAGAGATGTCCGATAATATTGTCTGTGGTTCTGACTGGAACAACAGATGACATTATATCAGCTAATGAGGCAAGAAATTCATCGGGTTCATGATGAGAGTATCCAAGAATAAAGTCTCCTTTCGATGACATGAATAGTTTTCCCTGTAATTCCATCGTTGCGCCCCAGCCAACGACGCATCTTACTACTTTGTCAATTCCAACGACAGATTCAAGATTCTCTTCACTTAGTCCGTTCTGAAGAGAAATAAGATATCCATTTTCTTTGAGTACCGGAAGGATACTTCTCGCAGCTTCCATCATATCTGTTGTTTTTGTTGCGAGAAATACAAGGTCCTTTTTTTCTATAACTTGATTTACAGAAGAGTAAGCAGGAATTTTAACTTTGAAAGCACCAGCCGCTCCTTCAATATCAAGACCCTGATTTGTAATCAGAGATGCATAATCGTCATATTTACAGACGATTTCTATGTTATATCCCTTCTTTTTAAGTAATGCCGCTGTAATTCCGCCAATAGCTCCGGCTCCTACAACAAGAATAGATAAATTGTCTGTCTTTATTATTTCCCCTTTCATACTTCAAAGCGGGCAAGAGGTGATATATCCTGCCCTGAAAAATCACCTCTAAGATATTTATAATATCCCGTTATTCCAATCATGGCGGCATTGTCGGTTGTAAAGCTGAATGGTGGTATAAAAAGGTTCCATTTCCGTTTTAAACCTTCAGTTTTAATCATATTACGAAGGCCTGAATTGGCAGATACGCCTCCGGCAATTCCAATCTCTGTTATTCCGGTTTGTGCCGATGCTCTTATAAGTTTGCTCATCAGGATGCTGATAATTGTATGTTGTAAGGAGGCACAAAGGTCGGCTCTGTTCTCAGAAATGAAATCAGGATTATCCTTCATTTTGTCTCTCAGAAAATACAGAAAACTGGTTTTTAATCCGCTGAAGCTGAAATCAAGTCCTTTTACAACCGGTTTTGCAAAGCGATACGCGTCAGGGTTTCCTTCTGCTGCAAGTTTATCTATGACCGGACCTGCGGGATATTGAAATCCCATCACTTTGCCACATTTGTCAAATGCCTCTCCAGCTGCGTCATCAATAGTATTTCCAATTACCTCCATATCAAAATGACTTTTTACTACAATCAGCTGTGTATGTCCTCCTGATACAAGCAGACATAAGAATGGCAAAACCGGAATCTGACTCTCTTTTCCTTTTTCAAGAATAAAATGTGCAAGAACATGCGCCTGGAGGTGATTTACTTCTATAAGGGGGATATTCCGGGCCAGAGAAAATCCTTTGGCGAATGATGTTCCGACAAGCAATGATCCGAGCAGACCTGGTCCCCGTGTGAAAGCAACCGCGGAGATCTCCTCCATTCTGATACCTGCTTTTTTAATTGCCTGATCAGTAACCGGAACTATATTAGCCTGATGAGCTCTTGATGCCAGCTCAGGCACTACGCCTCCATATGATCGATGAATTTCCTGACCTGCAATCAGATTTGAGAGAATATAGCCATCTCTTATAACTGCCGCAGAAGTATCATCGCATGAAGATTCTATCGCCAATATTGTCACACTCATCAGCTATTTGATTTTCGGTATATTTTAGGTTATTTTGATATCTGAAAGGGTATATATTTCAAATGCTCAAAAGTATTAAAAAATCATTTCAAATTTTTATAGCAATAGTCGGAGGACTTATACTGACATTTACTATTCTTTTTTTTATGGTCCGAATCCCTTATGTGCAGACCCTGATTGTCAAAAAAGTGACAGGATTTATTTCAAAGGAGACTAAATCTACTGTTTCAATCGGACACATGAAGTTCTCATTTTTCAACAAGCTTGAAATGACAGAAATTCTGATTAAAGATCTGCATCAGGATACGCTTCTATATGTTCCCAGCCTGACGATAGATATCCGGCAGATTGACAGGAAGAAACGTTCATTAAAGCTTGGAAAAGTTGTTATCATAAAGCCGGTTGTAGGATTTGTAACTGACTCCACGGGTCTTATGAATATTGATTGGTACCTTAATATGCTCATGAGACCAAAAGATTCGACTTCTGTAAAAAGCTCCAGTTTTCATATCAATCAGATAGAGATAAGCGATGGAAGATTTTCGGTTATAAACAAAGCAGCTCCTCCTTCAAAAGCTCCTCTGGATTTAAATAATATGAGGTTAACCGGTATTAATGCTATAGTTGAAAATATTGATATCGGGAATGATTCTACTTCGTTAGATGTTTACGACCTTGCCTGCAAAGAATCCAGCGGCTTCATAGTGAAGAAGATGAGCAGTAATCTCCTTCTTTATAAACATAATATTTTATTGAGAGAGATAAGCCTTCTTTGTGATACCAGTATTATTAATGCAAATCATATTTATATTCAGGCTGATTCTGCCGCTTCATTCAGGAAATTTACAGAGAAAATAAAACTCGACCTATCACTGAAGAAATCGCTTATCAGTTCCAATGATATGAAATATTTTCTTTCCTTCCTTAAAGATTACAACGAATCCATCTGGCTTTCAGGAGATGTGACAGGAACTATATCTGAGCTCAGGGGAAGGAATATTGTTGTTACATACAAAAATGAGACTTACCTTGACTGTAATTTTAATTTTTCTGGACTGCCTGATATAAGTAAAACATTCATGTTTATTGATGTAAATGATTTCAGAAGTATTTCAAAAGATATTGAACAGATAAAAATCCCCGGGAAAGGTTATATTCTTCTTCCCGACGTTTTACGCAAGCTTGGAGGTGTTTCATTTTCAGGAAGCTTTACAGGCTTTACCACCGACTTCGTCACTTATGGGAAGATTAAAACCCATAAAGGAGTCATCTCCACTGACCTCTCCCTAAGGCCATCAGGCAATGACAGCTACAGGGTAAAAGGGCTTATCCGCGGATCTGATATCGATCTGGGAAGCATAACCAATAATCCGGTTCTCTTCGGAGGTCTCAGCATGGAAGCCAATATTGATGGCACAGCTTCGACCTTCCGAAAATTTGCCTTAAACCTGACAGGTAAAATAGATAGTGTGGAGATAAATAACTATAAATACAGAAATATTGATTTAGAGGGATTATTTACCGATAAAGCCTGGGATGGGAATATTAAGGTTGAGGATGAAAACATTCAAATGGATCTTCTTGGAATGTTTGATTTTAGTCACAAACTGCCTGAATTTGATTTTACTTTAAACCTTATAAAATCAAATTTATATAAACTGAATATTGATAAATCGGATACAACTGCAGCACTTACTATGCTGCTGACTGCCAACTTTACCGGAAATAGTATCGATAACCTTGATGGTGAAATCAAGTTGCTCAATTCTACATTCAGAAAATATAATAAGAACCTCGATATTTATGATTTCGCAATAAAAACATTTATAGTAAATAATCTTCCTTCCATCAGTCTGAGAACCGATTTTATTGATGCAAATCTTTACGGCAGATATAATTTTGCAGGAATAAAAAGTATTATAAAAGGCAAGCTTGCCGAACTTATGCCTTCAAGGTTTGAAAAACCAAAGACTGGCGTTAATCTGAAAGACAACAATTTTATTTTCGATGTGAAATTCAAGAATACCGACGAACTAAATAATTTTTTCAGGACGGGAGTGGTTTTGGCGGAGAACAGCATTATCCGTGGTGCATTTTCCCCCGACAGTTTAATATCCGTGTCGGCAACAGCCAAACAGCTGACTATCAACAACAGTTTTTTCAAGAATTTGTCAATTGAGGGCAGGTTAGTTGACTCTATATCAAAAGTGACTATAAAGAGTGATTCATTTAATCTTTCAGGCCTGACTGAGTTGAAAGACATATCACTTATATTCAATAGTGTACCAGATCATTTACGAATTCAGGCTGATTGGGATAACAATGAGAAGGTAATTAATAAAGGAACAATCATTGCAGAAGGTGGGTATCAAAAGAAACCTGAAGGGGGAAAAAATGCGTTATTAAAAATAGAAATTCCTCCTGCCGATATTTATTCCAGAAACAATCTCTGGAAGATCAATCCTTCAGTCATCCTGATCGATTCAAACTCTGTGAATATTCAAAAATTCAGCATACGGAATAATGATAATTATATTTTAATAGATGGCGCTGCATCTCTGAATACAGCTGACACTATGCATCTTGAATTCAGCGGGATCAAAATTGATCCGCTTAATATGCTTTATGAAAGAAAGCAGGGTAACGATCCTAATGTAGTTCCCCTTGCTCTTGGAGGAACGCTAAACGGGAAGATCAGTTTTACAGATTTGTACAAGGATTTCATGTTTGAAAGTGATATACGGGTCAAGGATTTTACAATTCTCGGGGGCCATTATGGTGAAATAAAAATTGGGTCTGTCTGGAATAACATCAAAAAAGTTGCCGATATAACTGCTTATAATGAATTCAACGGCAAGAAGATGTTCGATATCAAAGGTTTTTTTGACCCAACAATCGGTAAAGCAAATCTGACAGCAAAAGCTGATAAATTGCCGATAGATTTTCTTAATCCTTTACTTAAAATCTTTGCTTCAGGTATCACTGGTACAGCATCAGGTACGGTAAATTTTTCAGGAGACTTTATTAAACCTGTTCTTACAGGTTCAGTAATGGCCGAGAATGCTTCACTTAAAATTGATTATTTGCAGACACGATACAAGATTAATGACAGCATAAGATTAGAGAGGACTGGTATTAAGTTCAATAATATTAAAGTAATTGATGAAAAGGGGAACACCGCAACTTTGAATGGTACTGTTTTTCATAAGTACCTTAAAGAATTTGCTGCAGATCTTTCAATCTCGATTCCAGGGACAAATGAGTTTATGGTTCTTAATACAAAACCGAAAGATAATGATCTGTTTTATGGAACCGCTTATGCTTCAGGTGTTACTACAATTAAAAGTATTGGATCACTGTTATCGTTTAATATTTCCGCGAAGACCGGCAAAAACACTAAATTTTTTATCCCGCTGAGTACAGGCTTATCAGTTGCAGATAAATCATTTATAAATTTTATAGATGTTGATAAGAATAAAAAGCAGACAAGTTCATTGCCTAAAGTTTCCCAGTCAGGTTCCTCACAATCTGCAGTTGAGGTTGCTATTGATCTGGATGTCACTCCTGATGCTGAAGTTCAGATAATATTTGATTCTAAAGCTGGTGATGTAATGAAAGGGACCGGCTCAGGAAATCTCAATATCAGCTATAACAGGAAAGGAGAATTCAATATGTATGGCGATTATACAATTGAAGATGGTGAATATCTTTATACTCTGGGGGGGATTCTTAATAAAAGGTTTATTGTTCAAAATGGAGGAAGAATATCTTTTAACGGTGATGTTCACGATGCTGATATCGATATCAAAGCAGTATATAAAACAAAGGCATCGCTGAATGACATTATGCCAGGAATGATACCCCAATCAAAACTAAATGAAAGAATACCGGTTGAATGCCTGCTGAATCTTACAGGGAACCTGTTTAACCCTGTTATCGGTTTTGATATCGACCTGCCGACTGCTGATGATGAGACGAAAGCATATTTGAGAAGCATGATCAAAACCGACGAAGAGATGAGTCGCCAGTTTCTTTTCTTACTTGTGATGAACAGCTTTTATGCTGATCCTATGAACGGAACGTCACAGAGTACGGCAGATATCAGCACAACAACAGTTGGCGTAACAACCACAGAAATGCTTTCAAATCAGCTAAGCAACTGGCTATCCCAGATAAGCAATGATTTTGATGTTGGAGTGAATTACAGACCGGGTTCTACCGCATTGCCTAATTCACAGGAAGTTCAGGTCGCGCTTTCCACACAGCTCCTTAGCGATAAAGTTGTGATTAACGGTAATTTCGATTATGGCGGTAGTCAGTCAACTACCAACACTAATCCCGGGAATAATGCAATTTCAGGAGCATTTGATGTAGAATTCAGGATAACTGATAAGATCCGCTTCAAAGTCTTCAACAGATCGAATGATAGTTTTTACATAGACAATGGGATTCAGTACACTCAGGGAGTGGGTCTGTTCTTCAGGAAGGATTTTGATAAGTTCAAAGATCTGTTTAAGAAACAGGAAAAAAGCATTATGAAAAAGGAGGAAGAGATCAAAGTAAATTACAAATAAACCACTTCCCGGTTTATATATCACCGATCAAACAGGTTATAAATTTTCTAAAGATGCGAGGTAATCGCTGATTGCGGATTGTGATGAAATAATATATCTGCCCTATCTTGCTTTTGCAGTGGCAATAATCATCTTACTGTTCAATTTATTCCCAAGTGACAGGACATTGACCAGATCCTGAATCGGAAGCGTATTATCAAAACGTAACATGATAAAAGCTTCGGGAGAATGTGCCAATTCCTTTTTGAGCTGAGATTCAAGCGCTTCAAAAGGGACCTGGGTATTGTTCACGAAAAAAACCTTCTCTTTGGTCATAGTCAGGTTAATCTCTTTTTTCTGAATTGACTGGCTACTCCGTGAACTGGGCAATGAAACTTTTATCATGCTCGGATTAAGAAGCGTCGATATAATTATGAAGAACAACATAAGAAAAAACATGATGTCGTTCATGGACGAAGTGAATACTTCAGCTGTAAAGTCTTTTTTCTTACGAAGCTCGATCATTTTGAAGGACTTTTTAAAAGATCAATGAAATTCATCGCATTCCATTCCAGCTGGTGAACAGCTTTGTTCAGAATAATATTAAGCCAATGGTAACCAATATAGGCAATGATACCAACAATCAGCCCAGATGCACTACTAACCATCTTGGTATAAAGTCCGGCAGAAACAGTACCGATACTGACATCGCTTGTCAATGAAATATTAAAAAATATTTTTATTACCCCGATGATAGTCCCGAGAAAACCAAACATGGGAGCTATACCGGCAATAACTGCAAGTATCTGTACATTTTTTTCAAGGTCGTAAACTTCAAATTTACCAGCGATCTCAATCGATTCCTCTACTTCCTTTATAGGTTTGCCTAAACGTGAAATTCCTTTCTCTATCATTCTGGCTATAGGTTTTGGAGTATTCCTGCAAAGGGTCAAAGCTGAATCGGTTTTCCCCGCCAGAATAAAGTCATTTATGCTGTTCATAAAGTTCACATCCGAGCTGATATGCCTCCTGATAGTCAAATAACGCTCAATGAAAACATAAACAGCAATTATTGAAAGTATTCCAATTGGTATCATAATTACACCACCTTTTATTATGATGTCCATCATTGAAGTCACTTCAGGGGCAGGTTGAGTTGGAAGTACCGGAATAGCAGCAACAGCTTTATTCAGCGTATCAATTGCTTGTGTAATGTGTAAAATGATTGGTGTCATATTGATTTGTTTATATTATCATATTTCAAAACGAGGTTCCGATAAGAAAATTATTTATAAGAGCTTCATTCTCCGGTTGAATTCACTCCGGATTAATCTGAAAAACATTAATTGACTCAAATATAGCAATTCCGGTAAGTTTTCAAAAGGGAATGTTTTAACAATTCTTCATTGCGAAATCCCGTTACTAAAATCCTTCTTAACGAGAAAATGCGATTGCTCCAACTGTGATTGATGCCGGAGATTGTCTCAAATTAAAACTCCTGCAAATTGGATGAGTTAATAAATATTTGTCCATTGTTATTAAACTAATATATTACCTTTATCATTTATTACGTTTTTTAATAACTTCGTTATCTGAAATTGAGATAAAAATCAGATACTGTAAAACAGATATTTAATTTAAAAACTGGAAATTGCAATCTTATCGAAACAGGGATCAGCAAAAGCTGGCATCCCAAAGGGGAATGGGAATTGTTGGTACATTAGTTTTACATCTTGGGATGCTGGCAATGTTACTGATTGTAGGGTTCTCTGCACCAAAACCGGTCGAACCTGAAAAAGGTATTCTCGTTAATTTCGGAACCGATGAAACTGGTTCAGGGTTGATAGAGCCGTCCCCGCCCCAATCAAGTATAGAGACTGCACAGGTTTCACCAGGCAAACCGATTGTTCAACCGGAAAAGAAAGATGCTCTTCTCACTCAGAACTCTGATAAGGAGGCGCCAGCAGTAAAAAAAATTGACAAGCCTGATGAAAAGATCAGAAAAGAACAATTGGAAATTGATAAGAAAAAACGCGAGGAGCTCAAGGCGGAAAAAATCAAAAAAGCTGCAGATGATGCTGAAAAAAAGAGAGTTGAAGCAGAACAGCAAAGAGCCAGTGATATTTCGAACAGGACTAAAAATGCGCTCGCAAATTCAAAGAACAGCAATACAAATTCCACTTCTGAAGGTATTACCGGCGGACCAGGAAACCAGGGAGATCCAAATGGGTCGGTCGATTCCAAAGTCAGAGGTAAAAATAGTGGAACAGGAACCAGTGGAAATGGTATTTCATACGATTTGCAGGGAAGAGGATACAGGTTACTTCCTACACCCAGATATGAATACCAGGGGGAAGGCAAGGTTGTTGTGGAAGTGAGTGTAGACAGATCAGGGAAAGTGACCCAGGCAATTCCGGGAGGTAAAGGGTCAACCACTCTTGATGAATACCTGCTGACGGTTGCAAAAGAGGCTGCAATGAAAGCAACATTTGAACCTAAACCTACAGCGCCTCTTATACAAAAGGGTACAATAACATACAATTTTATTCTTAAGTGAAATAATATCAGGACACCTTACTGATAAACAGATCAGTTTTCCCGGTTTAACAGCTCGAGCATCGAGGCGTAAAGATTATCAATCAGGTTATTATCTTTAATGACATAATCATCAATTCCTTTTCGTGCCAGCTCAAGAACAATTTCACCTTTCTCCTGACCGGAAAGCATAATTACAGGTACATGAGGATTGGTTTCCTTTATTTTATCAAAAACCTCCATCCCGTTCATTACTTTCTGACCTGTCTTAAAGAAATAGTAATCAAGAATTATAAGGTCGGGGTTTTTATTTAGTGCGTTGAGACAATCCTCGCCATATGCAAAAGCTTCCAAATGATATGTTTCTGATGTAAATCTTTTTACAATCATTTTGGTAATAATTGGATCGTCATCAACAACATAAATTAATTTCTGTTTGTTCATTTTGAAATAATTGAAATCAGATATGCACAAAGTTATAATAAAAATCCAATTACTTCATAAACATTAAATTGTTGAAATTATCGTTAAATGCCAAATACTTAATGACTATTGTGAATAAGTAGCAGAAAAGACTGAGATATCTCAAGACTACTCATAAAAAATTTAATATTTATCAGGAAAGGGTAATAAAATATTTTATGGAACCTGATAATCAATTATTTCCTCATTTTGTCCTCATGAACTCACCGAAACGCCTCTCTGCTTTGCAATACGTTTTATACACATTTATTAATTGTAACCAGATCAACAAATTAAATTCGTTTTGTTTTGTATTTTGACAACATTTCCCTTCCTGATTAAACAGGATTAATGGAATTCAATCCCTCCGGGATTGTATTCTATTTTATACGATCGTCCCTGGATATGACCAGGGCTATTGGGTTTTAAAGCCTCCGGCTTTAACATCTCGTCAGACTAACTTTAGGCTCCTGGTATAATCCTAAATCAATATAATAAAAAGATGTGTATAAAGAGTAGCACTTTGCAAAGAGGGGTTAAAAAGCTTCATTCCCCCTGTTTTTGCCTGCAAGAGAATCCAGCTGGCAGAATCGACGAAGTCAACGGGACCGGGGGCATTGCCGTCAACTTAAGGATTTGGCAAAGTTAGATTTACTGGCCTCTCCCCCTCGCTCCCCCTCTCCCGATGTGAGAGGGGGATGCGTCACTGGATTGCGAAAACTCGTCTCTGGATCGCGAAAACTCGTCTCGGGATCAAACATACGCGTCTCCGGACTGAACATACGCATCCCGGAATTGAGCATCCGGGTTTTAAATAAATTCAGACAACACTTTTATAAGGTGTTTCTTATCGAACGGTTTCGAGATAAACCCGTTGCAACCGCTCTTAATCGCACTTTCCTCGTCATCTGCATAGGCAGTCTGAGCAACAATAGGAATTTTAATATCGGCTTCACGTATAAGCTTCGTTGCGGTGAAGCCATCCATCTCAGGCATTTTAATATCCATAAGGATGAGGTCAATTCCTTTTTCTGCCAGGGCTATATCTACTGCTTCCTTTCCGTTTTCAGCCCTTAGTAGTTTTGTATTTGCCCTGGAAAGAAAATAGCTTATAAGTTTATAATTGCTGTCAATATCTTCAGCGACAAGAATGGTCTTCATTTCAGGGAAAACAAAACCTTCATATAATGGTTTCTCAACGACAGGCAAAATCGCTATAGTTTGTTTTTCGTATGGTACTGTAAAGAAGAATGTAGTTCCTTTTCCAGGCACTGAGCTGAGCGAGATTTTCCCGCCCATCAGACCCACATAGGCTTTCGATATGGCCAAACCGAGTCCGGTCCCTTCATATAGTCTTGATACTGCGTTTTGTACCTGGTAAAAACGATCAAATATCTTTGTTTGATATTCTGTGAGGATTCCTATTCCTGTATCAGAAACACTGATCTCAAGAGAATTATCCACTTTTCTGCAAACTACCTTAACAGAACCTTCATCCGTGAATTTAATGGCATTCCCAACAAGGTTTGTAAGTATCTGGGTAAATTTGGTATTGTCGGTAATAATCAATGCCTCACTATCAGACAGTCTGGATTCACAAATAAGTTCTATTTTTTTCTCCCTGGCTTTAATGGAGAACTGATTGCATATTGATTTAAGAGTAAAATTTATATTTAAATTATTTCTGACAACTTTAACGATATTTGCTTCGATATTGGAAATATCAATAATATCGGTAATAATTGCAAGAAGATGATTACTGCTCTGTAAAATTGTTTCAATGTAGAACTGCTGTGTCTGTGAATCGAGATTGGGCTCTCCAAGCAGCGCTGAGAAACCTACAATAGCATTCATGGGTGTCCTGATCTCGTGAGATATATTATGAAGGAATGATGTTTTCAACCTGTCGCCTTCTTCTGCTTTTTCTTTGGCGATTCTAAGTTCTATTTCAGAAGTTTTTCTATCAGTTATATCCTGGAATATTTCAAGCATTGCTTTTTTACCCTGGTACATCATCCCGGTATGATTGATCTCAAATATTCTATTGCCCAGGACACCATATGATTCGAATGCCTCAGTTTCACCAACAGTAATACCATGTGTAAGAGGACAATCGCAACATTGTTTTTTATCATCACGGTACATCTCCCAGCATTTTTTCCCGGTTGCCTCTTCACTGAATAATCTTTTGAAATATTCACTCTGAAAAAGTATAGTACCGGTTTCATCGACAATATCCATTCCGAATGGGATGGTTTTAAGTAATGACTCATTGAATGCAAAACTCTGCTGAAGGTCACTAGTTGCTTTCTTAATGGTTGTTATATCATGTCCGATACCTACCAAACCAGTAATTTTCCCGTCATTATCATGCAAGGGTATTTTTGAGGTAAGCAACCAGCGTTGTACTCCATTGCTGTTAAAAAAATCTTCTTCACGGTCAATTATTGCTTTTCCCGAGTCGATCACTTTTTTATCATCTTCAAATCCGCGTTGGCCGATATCGCCAGGGAAAAGCTCCAGATCCGTTTTGCCAAGAACCTCTTCTTCTTTTTCATATCCGATATTCTTCACATCTTCAATATTTGCCAATACTTTCCTGCAATCGAAATCCTTCACATAGATCATATCGGGCAGGTTATCTATGAGTGTACGCAACATAATACGCTCCCGCAGAATTCTTTCCTCAGCCTTTACCCGTTCGGTAATGTCGTGACTGACAGTAATAATACCAATCAGATTGCCCAAGGAATCCTTTAACGGTATCTTACTGGTCATAAAAGATTTAACCTCATTCGCTTCCAGATTAAAGATCTTTTCATCTTTATATAAGCTCTCCTTTCCAAGCTGTATTACATCTTCCTCATCCTTGTTGAATAAGGCAGCGTCATCATGGTTAAAGAAATCAAATGCTGTTTTGCCGATTGCATCCTCCTGTTTTTCAGCTCCAATTAAATCCAGATGCGCTTTGTTATTGAGAAGATACCTATGTTCTGAATCCTTTATTGAAACCGGATCAGGAATATTATCGACCAGGGTCCTCAGAAGATTCCGTTCCTGTCTGAGAGTCTCTTCCAATTCCTTTCGTGCAGTGATATCAAGATATGATGAAAGAAAATGGTGGACAGAACCATCCGGATTACGATCACAAACGACAGAAAGAGTGACATAAACAATGCGGCCATCTTTGCGAATGAACCTTTTGTCAAGTTCATAATTATCGATTTCACCATCAAGCGCCTGCTGAACTAATTCAAAGTCATGAGCCAGGTCATCCGGGAGTGTAAGATCCTCCCAATTAAGGCCAATTAACTCATTTTTCGAATATCCAAACATCTTGCAAAGCCTCTGGTTAACCTCTATCCATTTATTATCGGGTAATGTAACACTCATACCGACAGAACCCGATTCAAAATAGTTCTGAAATTCTTTTTTGCTTCTGATTACAGATTCTTCAGCTTTCTTGCGGTCAGTTATATCGTGCGTACTTCCCACGATCTTTTCAGGTTTACCATTATCATCAAAACAGATTTTTGATGAAATTGAACATGGGATCAGTGAACCATCCCGATTTTTAAGGGAGATTTCAAAGTCACTGACAATACCTGTAGCTTTCAAAGCCTCCATAAGCAAATAACGTTCTCCCGGATGGGAGTAGAATTCAAACATTGACTTTCCAATGAGATCCTCCCTATGATATTGTCCAGATGACAGGGTTGAAACAGAAGGGCTGATCTCAAGGATCGTTCCTTCCATTGTTGTTTCGTAGTACATATCCTGTATATTGCTAAAGATTCTGCGATATTTTTCTTCACTTTCCAGTAG
>Ga0182027_10002117_pt1 | contig 32444 bp, 30 predicted proteins | sample 712E1DmetaG_FD_121300 | JGI IMG/M metagenome (GOLD analysis project Ga0182027, IMG submission 121300) | Permafrost microbial communities from Stordalen Mire, Sweden - 712E1D metaG (Illumina Assembly) | ecosystem: Environmental > Terrestrial > Soil > Wetlands > Permafrost | place: Sweden...
CGCTTAGTCGACGTAAATCCACCTGCTTTAAGGACCTGGGGAAGACAAACTGTTGACGAAATTAGAGGTAAAACTACAGATGAAATCTTCGGTCCTGGTTCCACAGAACACTTTATGCCAATTGTGCAGAAAATAATGACGGAAGGCATTCCTTACAGTTATGAAGATTACTTCCCCAATTTGAATAAATATTTTCGGTTCACAAGTGTGCCCATCGGCGAATATTTCATTACCATGGGCTCCGATATAACAGAAATCAAACAAAATGAAGCGTCATTGTCCCGGTATGCGCATGAACTGGAGGCTTCAAACAAAGAATTGGAGGCATTTTCTTATTCCGTTTCTCATGACTTGAGGGCGCCGTTAAGGAGCATTACTGGTTTCAGCACCATCCTCCTGGAAGATTATAAAGATGAACTGGATAACGAAGGGAAATCGTATCTGAAGAAAATATCTGATTCCGGTGAGCTGATGGGACAATTGATGGATGATCTGCTCAAATTGTCACGGGTCACGCGAAGCGATCTAAATTTCGAAAGGATAAATCTGAGTGACATGGCTCATAAAATAGTTGATGAACTCCGAAATGATGATCCGAAACGGAAGGTGAAAGTTACTATTGCGCCCAATATGCACGCCAACGGCGATAAGAATCTTCTGGGTTTAGTATTGCAGAATTTATTGGGCAATGCCTGGAAATACAGCAGCAAGACTTCAGAACCACGAATTGAAATGGGCACTTTGGAGCATAACGGGAAACGAGCCTATTTTGTCCGCGATAACGGTGTTGGATTTGACATGACTTATGCGGACAAACTATTCAAGCCTTTCCAGCGTCTGCACAAAGCAACAGAATTTACCGGCACCGGGATTGGTCTGGCAACGGTGCAACGCATCATCCGGCGCCACGGCGGAGAGGTTTGGGCTGAGTCCAAGGTTGGAGAGGGAGCCACATTTTACTTCACCCTAAGTTAATAAGAACAGAAGGTGTTATATGGCAACCGGGATAAAGTTCAACAAACACCGTAGGCAGGAAAAAAGAAAGAGCATTAACTGAGTAGTTCCCCAAAAATGAACAGGTCGTTAAGACAGAGTTCTATTACTATGACCGGTCGTTTGAATATTTTGCCTTTTCAAAATCGAAACTACTCGAGTGAGTTTGGCTTCAAAGCAAAAGCGTTTATTCTCAATTTAGATGACTATAACCATTAAAGATCTGTGAGACCAGCGGCAACAATATTTACGAAATCCCCATCAGTTATGCAATGGATGTTTCTAATTTCCTGGGAAAATTATGCTATTACTCTCCAATAAGCCATAAATTTGTAATATTTTAAGTACTAATTTTATGATTTTTTAACGACAGCTAATTTATAATTTATCCTGATAGAAAAGTTCTTTAATTGTATTTCTTTTAAAAGAGGGGTCGGGAATATCCAAAAGTAGTGAAAGAAATGGCTAAATGCAAGAACTTGGTTGTGGGGTGCGGATTAACGGTCATGAGTGCGATAACGTGGCTGCTGCCAGGTTGTTCACAATCAACCAACGGAATAGTTACCACGAACCCTGCAATGGCCGGACGAGAACCGGGCACCGTTTCAACAACCACGACCAAGCCGCCGGCTGCCACTAACTCGACATCTCTGGCCATAACTCCGGATAATTCGGATGCTGCAGCGACAACGACTACTTTAAGTGAGAATATTGATATTAATAGTTACAATTTAACTATTGAAGGGGCTGTAAATTCTGCGTTATCACTAACATTTGCACAGATCCAAACCTATCCTACAATAACTCGGAATCAAGAGATTATTTGTCCCGGTGTAAAAGATGAAACCGATTCGTGGACAGGCGTGCCGATATCCGCATTATTTAAAGAAGCCGGACTGGCAACCGGCGCCGGTGAGGTCGTATTTACCGGCGCAGACGGATATTTTGTTGAGTTACCGCTGGAATCTGTTTTGGAAAACGACGTTTTTCTGGCGTACAAGATGAACGGTGAAACATTATCGCCAGATCGGGGGTATCCGCTGCGGCTGGTTGTTGGTAAAAGCCAGGGAGCAGACTGGCTGAGATGGGTTACCAGGATAGAAGTGAAGCCGGATTTAACTTCTTTCACAAACTCATCAGCCGCCATTCAGAATTCACGCAGTAATATTCCTTACTCGGGCAATAAACTCTGCAGTTGTTTTATCGCGAGGGCTATTGGAAATTACCAAATTGCCGCAGATGCTGAATCAAAAAGCGGACAAAACGGCTCTTTGTAGATACGCCTAAAGCTCTCGTCATTTGATGGCGTTAAAATTTATTTGAGGTGGTCAATAATGCGGATACCGCGTTGGATAAGTATGGTGTCAGCTATCCTCCTGCTCAATATTGTTTTGATTGCCGGCTGCCGGCCGAGCACGGCTCAAACGTCTTCTGTTCCGGTGCCTGCAATCACTGTTACAGAGGCCAATAATTTGATTGCGAAAAATATCGGGAATCAGAATTTTGTGATTCTTGATGTCAGGCCGGCAAACGACTACACGTCCAGACACATTCCCGGAGCGATTGATATTAATTACGGATCAACCGATTTTAAAAAAGATGTTAGCAAATTAACCAGGGAAAAGCAGTATTTGGTGTATTGTGCGACGGGCGTTGACGGGGCGGCGGCTGCCCAAATGATGTCGGCCGCTGGGTTTAAAAATGTTCAGAACATTTCCGGTGGGTATGCGGCATGGGTTCAGGCAGGATTTATTACCTGCGGCTGCCCGGGAACGGTAATCAACTGAACAAACGGGTGATTTCAATTCAAACCGTTGGCTTCGAATCCAAGAGATCAGGGAGAACGCTGATGAAACGAGTGAGAACCGGTAAAAATAAATACCTAATCATAATTTTTATTTTGATTTCGCTGCTCATTTTGGTTACACAGGGCTGCACCGCATCTTCGGCAACCACATCCAGAACTACAGTCACGACTACCCGGGCTTCGACCCAAACATTTACTACAACCACTACTGCAACGACAACGTCTAATACCATAAAAACCACAACATCCACGACTCAATCTGTCACGACCACGACCGGCACATCCACTCCTCTTTCGACTTCCACCACTAACGGCCAGGTCGAAGCCACTACATTTGAAGGTACGAATCTGACTCCCATTAAAAATCAGCTGCTAAACGGCATTTCAGGCACCCAAAATATTAATCAGGCTACTTATTATTTAGCGATTGAAGGAATGGTGGATCATCCGATTACTTTTACTTATGCAGATCTGGAAGCCCTGCCGCAGGTTTCGGTTCTAGCAACTTTAGACTGTGTAGAAGGATGGAGTTATACTGCAAAATGGACAGGACCTTCGCTGAGTGCGATTTTAGCTCAGGCCGGGGTTCAATCCGGGGCTGTGATTGCGATCTTTGGCACGGCCGATGACCCCGATGGTTTTACTTCATTGGATTTGAGTTATATCAATACTAACAATATAATCTTGGCATTGAAAGATAATGATATCACTCTTCCGGCAGCAAATGGTTTCCCGGTCCGTGTAGTGGCCGCGGGGAAATACGGCTATAAATGGGCTAAATGGGTTACCAGCATCGACATATCTTCCAACGCTAATTTCATGGGGTATTGGGAAAGCTACGGGTATAACAATAACGGAGATGTTAACGGACCGGCAGGGCAATAATAATAGTTTGGTTGAAAAAAATACCTGGAATGATTATGGTTAACGTTCAAAGGCATTGGAGTGACATTTGATTTGGGCGTTTAAATAAAACCGGCGCTTTCAAACAATTGTCCGAAATGTTCAATTCAATTCACAATAATAGGTTGGTAATCCCCCACATTCGGGCAAATAGCCTGGCGTGACCGATGGCAGGGTGATAAAAGCTTACGACGATCAGTACTAATTATTAATTCAACCAATTTCCTCTATTCTGTTGGTTTATACCCCCAAACAACTTCACTTAAAATGCACTTTACTTTTATTCCACGAATACCCGGGCGAAGTGTTACTACGTCTGTTGCCGCTGCCGATAAAACACGGCGGAAATTGTCCTTTGGTATCAGGTATTTGATACTGTCGGCTAAATAATGATGAACTGAATAAGCCTTGTGTGGCTTCTCTATTAATGTCAGAATTTTTCTAACAAATATTCCTCTATTTACTGTTGAAGGCGTCTCACCACGGTATTTTATCTGGAACGGCAGTAATAGTATGGAAATTTTCATTTGTCCGCGGTCATCATTGACCCGGGTAGTTAAACAACGTAACGTAAATGCGCGAAACAGACTATCCACAAAATCAAATCTGTTGTAACGTCTCACAATCGATATTGAAGGGAGACAAAATGAAAAAAGAAAAGGTTAAAGCAGTCAAAGCGGATAAAGTAAAGCGAAAAATAAGATTAAGCATTCAATGGAAATCGGTTTTAGCCGGATTAGCTGTAATTGCGGCATTTATGGGTTTATTTTTCGGTTACATTTTGCCAAATTTACAAAACTATCTCGCATCTAAAGGTCTCGATGTTGAGGCAGGAATTGCGGCCAAAAGAAACGAGTATATTATTATTTGCGGTATTCTTGCCGTAATCTGTTCCATCTTCGTTTTCTTCTTCAGTCGAACTATCGCCGGAAATATTAAGAAGGCAGCGAACGTAGCAAATAAACTGGCGACCGGCGATGTCGACCAGAGGCTACAGATTAAATCTAAAGATGAGACAGGAGAATTAGGAGAAGCACTGGGCAAAGTATTGGCATATTTGCAAAAGATGTCAGATGCATCAGAACGGATAGTTAACGGAGACCCGGAAGTAATAGTCAACCCGCAATCAGAGAAAGATACGCTGAATAAGAATTTCAGCAGAATTATAGCCAATATTAAAACGTCGTCGGAAGACAGGCTGCGGCTGGAAGATTATCTGAACAAGATACCGATGTCGATTATGGTCATAGACAAAGAGCAACAAATACAGTTTATCAATAGCGCCTGTGCTGGAACAATTTTAAAGAAACCGCAGGATTGTATTGGGCAAAAATGCAACAGTCTTTTTCATACGGATGACTGCGCCTCGGGGAATTGCGCGTCGATGACGGCAATGAAGCAGGATAAGGCCTGTACGATGGAGACAATAGCGCATGGGCGAAAAGGCGAGCATCCCATAAGATATGCCGGTGCACCGATTAAGGACAATGAGGGAAATGTTGTTGGCTGTATAGAATACGTGATGGACGCCTCAAAAGAGAAAATGGCGGTTGACCGGATGACAGCAGTGGCCAACGAATTGTTGAAAGCCAGTGAGGAACTGACCAGTTCATCAGAGCAATCGGGGTCTGCAACAGAGCAGATCGCCAGCGTGAGTCAGCAGATTGCCAAAGGATCGGAGGAGCAGACAAAGAGGATCGGTGGCGTCAGAAGCGCGCTGGATGAGTTATCGCAGTCGATAGACTTGGTTGCAGCAGGCAGTAACCAGCAGACAAGTGCAGTCGAGCAAGCGGCTGATATTGTCAAACAGGTGTCCGGGGCGGCCGAGCAGACAGCTGCGAATGCTCAGGAAGCAGCTAACGGTGCCACGAAAGCGGCTGAAGTAGCCCGCGTGGGTTCCAACACTGTGACAAAAACTATTGAGGGTATCGCCAAAATACACAACTCAATGCAGGAAGTTTCAGCCACCATTGCCGAACTGGGGAAGCATTCCGAGGAAATCGGTAATGTCATTGAAGTAATTGATGAAATCGCCGCCCAAACCAATTTATTGGCCCTGAATGCTGCCATTGAAGCAGCCAGAGCAGGCGACCAGGGCAGAGGCTTCGCAGTGGTAGCCGATGAAGTCAAGAAATTATCGGAACGGACGGCAAAAGAGACGAAGGACATAGCATTACTGGTGGGAGCTGTCCAAAAGGGTGTCGTGAAATCAATCCAAGCATCGACCGAGGGCGCGAAACAAGCGGAAGAAGGAACCAAACTGGCGAATGAAGCCGGGTCGGCGCTGACCCGCATCATGGATGCCGTGAATAACATGGTATCACAAATTGAGCAAATATCGGCCGCAGCAGAAGAGATGAGCGCCTCCGCGAATGAGATGGTGAAAGTTATCGACGGGGTTAGCAGTGTTGCGGAGCGTAATTCAACCGTCGCAAAACAAATGACGACCTCCAAAACACAGGTAAGCGATTCGACGAACATGGTAGCGGCCACGATTGAAGAGAATAGCGCAGCAGCGCAACAGATGTCAGCATCGACGGAACAAATGAACGCTCAGGTGCAGCAGGTTGTTAGCGCATCGAAAGTAGCGTCAAAGATGGCGCAGGAACTCAAACAGGCGGTGGCAATATTCCGGATAAAAGATGACATGGTGGCGAGAAAGGCTGAAGCCTAGCGAAGAAGATACCCGGAAACATCATGATCTAAATCAAAGTCTGGTTCAAAGTTAGTGAAACCACCCAAATATTTGGGTGGTTTCACTTTTTTACAACTGCGGCTTTAATTCGTTGTTGCAATCGGGACACAAGCCGCCCTGGGCCGCATCCACTTCCGCTAAACAGGTGCAGGTGCACATTACACACTGCCGGTCCCTGCAATGCCCCAGACCGAATAGATGCCCCATTTCATGCGTTGCTTCCCTGATGATTCGCTCAATGTTTAAATTCAAGTCCGATGCCTCACCAATCAAGCGATTAATGGAAAGCGAGGCAACTCCCGCCTTCATATCGGCTTCACCGTATATAAAATCATATCCGGTCGAATATAAATCCAAATCAGTGACGGCTATGATTTTATCGCCGCGCCCTTTTTTCATCCGGCGTAAACGCGCTAACAGTATCGGCGACATGTACTGCTTACGGACTTTATCATAGGCAAAATCCAGGTTCGTGAGTTCGTAGCTGATTTCTACCGGACGGCAAAACGTTTTTACTAAACTCTGCTCCAGCATTGTACTGATTTGAGGATCAATTTGAGATAATATCACCAGGATTATCTTAGACATCGGCCAAACCCTTTGTTGTTTACAATATCAGTATCGCATAAAAACCCCGGGTGCTGCGATTAATTTTATGTGGTGCCCGTTTTGAATCAAATCACCGGCGGCGTTGAAAACATTGAAGGTCAAAGAATATTCCCGCTGACTTTTTCTTTATATATTTGTTATCTTTTCCGTAAAAATTTTATTATTTTTTGACCCGGCATGTGTTATTATTCCTCTGATTCGTTACACATCGGCCAACCGGATTGTTTAAAATATACCAGGGCAGCTAATGGAGGCTGAACGGGAATGAAGAAGATGCGAACCGGACGTAAGAAATTTTATTTGATATCCACTTTTCTGCTGGCAATTGTCGTTTTGTTTGCCGCCACGTGCAAAGCCGCGCCTTCTTCGACCACGACGATTCCGGGACAGATTGAAGCTACTGAATTTAACGGCGTAAAGTTGACACCTATCAAATCGCAAAACAATAATGCGCTGGCCGGGACGCAAAATATTAATCCGGCAACTTACACGCTAACGATAAACGGTTTGGTAGACCATCCGCTGACGCTGACTTACGCAGACCTGGAGGCATTACCGCAGATATCTCAAGTTCAAACATTGCAATGTGTCGAGGGTTGGAGTTTTCAGGCCGAATGGACAGGCCCTTCCCTCAGCGCTATTTTTGCAGCCGCCGGTGTCCAGCCTTCGGCCGCTATCGCCATTTTTCACACTGCGGATGTTCCCGCCGGGTATACATCGCTCGATTTAAGTTATATTGACAGCAATAACATCATCATCGCGTTGAAAGATAACAATGTCACGCTCACGGCCGACCGCGGCTGGCCTTTCCAGGTAGTCGCTGAAGGCAAATACGGTTATAAATGGGCAAAATGGGTAACCACTATTGAATTATCATCAAACACTAATTTCCGCGGCTACTGGGAAAGCAACGGCTATAATAACGACGCCTCAGTGAACGGGCCGGCGGGACAATAATAAAAAACCGGGGAAAAACAAGATGAAAGAAAATCCTTTAGTCAAACTGGAAACATTCGGACAATCCATCTGGCTTGATTACATTCAGCGCGACCTGATTGTCAGCGGCGAGCTGAAACGTTTGATCAGGGAAGACAAAATAAAAGGTATTACCTCCAACCCTTCTATTTTCGAGAAAGCCATCTCGGCCTGCGATGATTATGACGCAGATATCCAAAAAATGACCCACCTGGGGAAAAACACCGGAACAATCTACGAAACCCTCATTATTCAGGATGTACAGGACGCCGCCGATGAATTTCGGGCTCTATACAATGCGACGGAAGGGACAGATGGCTATGTCAGTCTCGAAGTCAACCCTCACCAGGCACGTGACACCGAAGGAACGTTGCAGGAAGCACGGCGTTTGTGGGCGTTATTGAACCGGCCCAATGTTTTAATCAAAGTACCGGCGACCGTAGAAGGCCTGCCGGTAATCACGCAATTGATTAGCGAGGGAATCAATGTTAATGCGACATTACTTTTCAGCATCCCCCGTTATCAGGCAGTAGCGGAAGCTTATCTTGAAGGATTGGAAGCACGGCATGACCGTCGCAAATCCATTAACAATGTTGTTTCGGTCGCCAGTTTCTTTATCAGCCGGATTGACACATTGGTAGACCCGATGCTGGAAAAATGCATGGCCCAGGGAAACGAAAAGGCAGCATTAGCAAAGACATTACACGGGCAGATTGCCGTTGCCAGCGCGAAGGTCGCCTATCAGCATTACCGTGAATACTTCAGCAATACCCGGTTTCAAAAGTTAGCGCCGGAAGGAGCACATACCCAACGTCTGCTCTGGGCCAGTACCGGCACTAAAAATCCGCAATACAGTGATATCAAATATGTTGAAGCTTTAATCGGCTACGACACGATAAATACGCTGCCGGTGGAAACGCTTAACGCGTATCGCAACCACGGCGAACCGGCTGACAGAATCGAACAGGAAATAACCGGAGCCCGCCGGCTGCTGGAGCAATTACCGGAACTGGGGATCTGCCTCGATGATGTAACGCAGCAATTGGAAAATGAAGGCGTGGCCAAATTTATACAGTCATTTGACCAGTTGACCGACTCACTGCGGCGCGCCGTGTATAAATAATCCGATAATTTTTCAGCAGATATTTATTTCGTTGAGCCGGTTCACCGCGATATCTGTAACGACGGAGAAATAATGCGGGTTGATATTACCCTGCAGCCGGTTTGGTTTCAGGTACAGATTTTTCACCGTTTAGTTTATCCAGCAGCGCCAGTACTTCTTCGTCGGTGGGAATATCACTTGGTAAATCGGAATAATGCATCAGACGGACGTTCCCGTTCATATCAATCACAGCCATCGCCGGCAAACGCCCGCCTCTTAACAGTTTGAACTGCTGGTTGTAAAGTTTGGCGATGTCATGCTGGGGATCCGGTATCCCGATAAACGGCATTTCATGGGCATGCCACCAGGTTTGGAATGACGCCGCATCTTCCGGGCCGATAACGATTATTTCAGTATTGCGTTCCGTGAATTTTTGATAATCCTGGCGCAACTGCGCCATATGCCGGCGGCAGTGCGGTCAAAAAAAACCGCGGTTAAACACCAGGGCAACATTCTTTTTTCCCCGGTAATCTGCCAGATGTATCGTCCGCCCTTCGCTGTCTGTGGCAGTGAAATCGGGCGCGGCCGGATTTTGACTCTCTGCTACCATTTTTATTTAGCTCCCCATTACACCTTTGTAATAAAATGCCGGGATTTGTTATTTGGGCAATCTGCGCAGATAACGGTGCGCCTGCAGCGCCGCTTTGGCGCCTTCACCGGCGGCAATGATGATTTGTTTTTCCGGCGCGTCGGTGACATCACCAGCCGCAAAGAAGCCCGGTACAGCAGTCTCGCAGAAGGAATTTACCGGCACTTCACCGGCCGGGTTCAATTTAATTAATTCCCTGACCATATCGGAATTAGGCACCAGCCCGATTTCAACAAAAACCCCGGTAACTTCCAGTTGTGTGCGGTTGCCGGTTTTCAGGTCTTTTATCACGATGCCTTCTACCTGGTCTTGTCCCAGAATCTTTTCCGTCTGCTGTTCCGTATAAACTGTTAAGTTCTTGGCATCCATCAATTTTTCAATCATTATCGGGTCGCCGGTCAAAGGGGTCACCGAAACCATATCAACGTGTTCCGCCGCCTTGACCATATCCATCGCCGCTTCGATGGCGGAATTACCGCCGCCGATGACGGCCACTTTTTGGCCGGTAAAATCCGGCCCGTCACAAATCGAGCAGTAAGTAACTCCCCGTCCGGTCAGTTCTTTTTCGCCATCAACATTTAGCAGACGCGGGCGTTTCCCGGTGGCCAGGAGAATTACTTTCCCTTGAAATTTTTCTCCCTTTTCATTGTTGACCTCAAAACCACCGTCAATTTTGGTGACAGCGGTGACTTTTAAGCCGATTTTCTGTTCGATGGGGAATTGGTTCACCTGCTGCTGGAATTTAGCAATCAGCTCATCTCCCTCGATAAACTGGTAACCCAGGTAGTTCTCCACGCCGTTGGTCCAGTTCACCTGTCCCCCGATATCGCCGCTGACTAAAACAGTATTGATCAGTTTGCGGGCTGCGTATACCGCGGCTGCCATCCCGGCCGGACCGCCGCCGATAATTATCAGTTCATACATCAAGCGTTTCTTTCCTATCCCGAAAATGAGAACACAGCTATTGTTATTGGATATCAACCGTAATACTATTGCCCTGTAATTTTACAGCGTAAACCGGCTCATTTTGTTTGGCCGGTCCGCTGACTACTTTCCCGGTAGAAACATCGAATTTAGAACCATGCCGCGGACAGGTCACAATCGAACCATCCAATTTTCCCTTGGCTAAATCGCCGCCGGCGTGGGTACATCTGGCGTTAATAGCGTAAAATTTGCCCGCCACGTTTGCGACCAGGATGTTTTTATCGTCTTTTTTTATACTTTTCATCTGCCCGGCAGGAATTTCTTCGGTTTTCGCGATTTCAATAAAACTCATCGTATTGCTCCTTTTTAGGTTGGTTATATTAATGATATTCAAGAAGTATATATTTGTTATAAAATCCCCGACGGAGATATTACAAATTTATGAAATTATATCATGCTGGAAACATAACAATTACTTAACTCCAGGCGGTTGACGGCAGCGCACAGCATCAAATTATATGATTCTGTAATGTTTAGATACACAATGTTATGACTATTTTACGATTATAATGCTATATTTTCATATCGGTGTTTGTACCATATACCCGAAGAGGAGGAGATTATGGCCGTCAAACACGTGCACGGTTCCACTGTCTCACTTAACGGCTGTAAAGTGGAAATCGATGGCGACGTGGTTTATGCATTAATACCGCCGCATATTATCGGTTTTCGCGGCGCGGTGCATATAAGCGGCGGGCCGGGCTGCCCCAACGGAGACCTGTACTTCGGAGATGAAGCCGACGGCGGTTCGGCAACCGGTCCGCCTGTTGATAAACATCAAAAGTCTAAAGACACCAAAACTTAATTGCTGTTGAGTGATTTGGTGATTTACGGTTCGATTAAGTATCAATTTCCGAATTTTATCAGCATAAAAATAAGAAAATACTAAGATGTTATAAAAATGACATCAAACTCTTTTTAACGTTATAACTTTTAGATTATCCCGACAATACAATAGTGCTATAGGAATTCTCAGGCAAATAAGAGTGAATAAACAGGAGGGACGCAAAATGCCGGTCAAAGCAAAACAGGAGACAAAAGAAACCGCCGAAACCATCAGGGAGATGTTCAAAGCCTTTGGGGCCAGTATCAGCGAAGTGCTCGAGACGCCCGAAGTCAGAGTAAAAGCTACGGAACTGGCGGAAAGCGTGGTGGACGCCGTCGTCAAGGTTTCACAAAGCAAAGTCAAAGATGCCGAGGTCCGTGCCCGGGTGCGTGATGTCGGGAAAGCCGCAAAAACACTCGGCAGCACGCTGGAGAAACATTTTAAAGACAAAACCGAAGCCGACTGACAGGTAATAGCCGCTACCGGAAAGAATAGTTCAATATAAAAAGCCTCGATAGCATTCAGGTTGATGGAAACGAGATGGAAATTAGCGACGCAGCAACCCGGAAACGTAAAAACTCCCGGCATTTTAACAGGTATCGACAGTTAGCGATGATTCTGGTCAAATACAGGCTGGGTGATTTTATCCGAATCATGGGTTTGGAACATTATTTGCCTTTCAGCTGGACGCCGCCGGCCAATCCCTGGAAAAAAGAAGTTTATTCGGTATCGCAGCGCACGCGGATGGCGCTGGAAGAAGCAGGGACTACCTTTGTAAAAATGGGCCAAATCCTTTCCACCCGGACCGATGTTTTACCTTCGGACTTTATCGTGGAATTAACCAAGCTCCAGGATTCATTAACGCCGTTACCGGTAGAAACCGTAGAAGCCGTGATTAAAAGCGAATTAGGCCGTCCGGTGTCGGAATTGTTTGCTTCCTTTGAAACAAAACCGCTGGGGGTGGCGTCAATCGGGCAGGTGCACGGCGCCACCCTTCCCGACGGCACGGAAGTCGTGATCAAGGTTCAAAAACCAGGCGTTAAAGAGCAGGTGACGGAAGACCTGGAAATTCTGCGTCAGATGGGTGAATCGGCGGCGCACCACAGCGAAGGGATGCAGCAATACGACCTGGCCGGACTGGTGGAAGAGATCGCGGACACGATGAGCGGGGAGCTGGACTATATCCGGGAAGGTCACAGTGCGGAACACTTTGCCCGGTTCTTTAAAGATGATGCGACCATTCATATTCCCAAAATTTACTGGAACTATACGACATCGCGGGTCATTACGCTGGAACGCATCCGGGGGATTAATATCCTGGATATACCCGATTTGGATAAAGCCAAATTCGACCGTAAGGAATTAGCCAAAAGGGCCGCTAACATCTGGGTTAAGCAGGTGTTCGAAGGTACGATTTTCCATGCGGACCCGCATCCCGGCAACCTGTTTGTCGAACCTGACGGGCGTCTGGGACTGGTGGATTACGGCATGATCGGCCTAGTTGACGATGAAGTCCGGACTTATGTTATCAGTGTGGTCAAGGGGATATTAGACCGGGACGTTGACCTGCTTATGGATTCGCTGGTAGACCTTGGAGCGGTCGCCCCCGCCGGTTCCAAGGAAGCCCTGCGTAAAGACCTCAAACACATCATGGGGCATTATCCGCTGCTGACGGAAGATCTTAATCTGACATCGAACCTCGGGGAATTATTCGCCGTCGTGCGGCGAAATCACATCCAGTTGCCCGGCAATACTTTTCTTTTACTAAAAACGATGACGATGGCGCAGGGCCTCGGACTGGCACTGGACAAGGATTTTGATTTCTTCGCATTGTTGACTCCCAATGTGGAAAATATGCTGAAAAAGAAATACCAGCCTTCATCCATACTGCGCCGTTTGCCGCCGGCAATCGCGGAATTGGCGCTTTTCGGCGCCGGTTTACCAAACCGGTTATCCAGAATCGTAAAATCGATAGAGCGTGGGGAGCTGCATTTCAGCGCCGATGTATCCGGCGTTGAACGCCACCTTGAACATCTGGAGCGGCTGGTAAACCGGGCAATCATCGGACTGATTGTCGCCGCTGTCATCCTTGGCGGCGCGCTGGTTTTCCTGGCAATCCGGCTTGGACATTAGCCACATCGCCGGTTCTTGGCACTGCCGCAGTTATTTTTTACCACCTTTCTTTCGCATCGGCGGGACAATCCAATTGTAAGTCAAATACCAGTTCTGTTTTTTCAGGCAGACATCAATTACCGCCCATATCCACACGGCTAAAAAAACCAGCAATGCCGGGAATAAAACATAATTGGAGAAATGCAAACCACCCCAACCAAGGTAATTGCCGTTGGCATCATACTCAACTGAATTATGCGGGATAACGCCGATGTTAAAGATAACGAACGACGGCAGGCCGGCTGCCAGCCCCACCCAAAATTTCCAGGCGTTTTTCCGGTAGGTGTAAACCCACGTCCAGTAACCTAAAAACACCGCCAGCAGAACGGCAATCGTTTTAGCCTTCGGACGCGGCGGCTTGCCGAACACTGCGCCGCATATAATACACTTTTCGGCCAGCGGTAAAACCTCAACGCCGCAGGAATTACAATAATACTGACCTAGCGGCGGTTTAATACCGCAAGCATCGCAAATATCCGCCCCGGGTAATAATTTCCGGCCGCAATTCCTGCAATACAATGATTCTTCCCTGCTTCTTTAGTTCAAACTAAGTTTAAAGAAGATTGTATCCTTTCTTATGTGAGTTAGCAACCGGTAAATGCGCTCTTTTTGCGTTACCGGCAAAATAAAAAGTTATCCGTTTAAATTCTGTTACACCGGCATGCCTGCTGCTTGAAAAAAAGAAGGGGCTGTGATAGTATCACTGCCAAGATAAGGAGATTATTATGGCAGAATTTACAAAGCTTTTCGAACCCGGGAAAATGGGAAATGTAATACTTAAAAACAGAATCATCATGGCTCCCTGCGGCACGCATTACTCCTCACATTACGGCGTGGTAACCGACCAGCAGCTGGCTTATTACGGCGAACGCGCCAAAGGCGGCGCCGGCTTAATTGTGACCGAGGGCGCCAGTACCCGCAAACCCCCGCGCGGCAAGCCGGGGCGGATCCTGGTGAACGAGGATAAATTTATCCCGGGCTTGAAGAAATTAGCGGATATTATCCACGCCGGCGGCGCCAAAGCCGTGATGCAAATGAGCAGCCACCAGGGCAGCATGGACGAAGTCGACCCGGCCTCACCCTCCGGCATTCCCCATCCTTATGCCGGCTGGTCGACATCAATCCCCAAGAAGGCCAGGATTATCACGGCGGCGGACATGGAAGAACTCATCGCCGAATACGGCGAGGCCGCCAGAAGAATCATGGAGGCCGGCTTTGACGGCGTGATGATTCACGGCGCCAACGGTTACCTTGCCTGCGAACTGCTTTCCCGCGTTTTCAACAAGCGGACCGATGCCTACGGCGGCGACCTCAAAGGCCGTGCCAAATACCTGCTGGACATGGTGGCCGAAACCAGACGAAAAACCTCTCCCGATTTCCCGGTCATCCTGCGGCTGATGGGTTCGGACCGCTTGTCTAAAATCGGTGGTACTGACGGCTGGAGCATCGAAGAGTGTGTGGAACTTTGTAAGTTGATGGAGGCCAACGGCGCGACCGCGGTAAATATTACCAGCGGTTCGGCGGTAACGCCCGAATGGACGGGACCGGCTTATTTTATGCCCGACGCCTGTAATGTTGATATCACTGAAGCCGTTAAAAAAGGCGGCGTCAGGATTCCCGTCTGGATTACCGGTAAGATTGACCGGCCGTCTCTGGCCGAAGAAATTTTAAGAGACGGCAAGGCTGATTTTATCTGCATGGGCCGGGCCTTGATTTGCGACCCCTACTGGCCCGCCAAAGTCCAGGAAGGCCGAATCGAAGATATCTGCCCCTGCGTCTGGGACAAACGGTGTATCGAAGACGTGGTCTGTGATTTTTCCCCGATGTCCTGCACAGTCAATCCGCTGGTCGGCAAAGAGCGGGAGTTCCAGGCGAAACTGCCGCGGGTGACCCGGGAGAAAAAAGTCCTCGTTCTGGGCGGCGGCCCGGGCGGCATGCAGGCCGCAATTATTGCGGCACAAAAAGGCCACAAAGTTACTCTCTGGGAAAAGCGCAATGCGCTCGGCGGGCAATTGATATTAGCCGTCATCCCGCCGGACAAACAGGATTTAGGAAATTTTCTGACGTACCTGAAAGTCCAGGTTGCTAAATCCGGCGTCAAAGTCGTGCTGAACAAGGAAGCGACACCGGAAGCGGTAAGCAAATTCGCCCCGGACTCCGTCATTGTGGCGGTCGGTTCCACCCCGTTTGTTCCCGATATTCACGGCATCAAAGGGAAAAATGTCATCAATTGCCGGGAATTTTTAGCCGGCGAGAAAAAAGTCGGCAAGAATGTCGTCGTCATCGGGGCGGGACATGTTGGCTGCGAAACTTGCTTTGCGTTGGCCGAAAAAGGCGCCAATGTCACGCTGACCTTTATCGAACCGGCGCTGGAGGTCAAGTACTGGATGTTTAAAAAATACTTCCAGGACAAGCTCGCAAAATATGACGTCAAAATATATCCGCAGGTAGTGTACCGGAAAATTACCGATAAGGGCGTCGAACTGACGACCCGGGAAGGTGAAACCGTTTTTCTGACCGCGGATAATGTTGTTTTGGCGGCCGGCGCTACCCCCGACCGGGCGCTGCCGGAAGCGCTTAAAGGTAAGTATCTTGATTTTGCGGAAATCGGCGATTGCGTCAAACCGCGAAAAATCCGCGAAGCTGTCGAAGAAGGCATCTGGGCGGCTGTAGACCTGTAGGGACAAACGGTTATTATTTCAGGGAACGGGCATTATCCTCGCAGGTGATAATCTCGAGCAGGGCAGGCTGCCCGCCGTCCACGGCTTTTTTCGCCCGCTTCAGGGCCGGAATAATTTCATCCGGCTGGACGACTTTTTCGGAATAACCGCCCAGCGCAGCGGCAATTTTGCTGTATTCCCCGGACTGGCTGGTCAGGTGGAACTTGCGGGTCGCCACCGGGTTTTCCCGGATGTAGCCGCCGAGCACAAAATTATTCATCAGCACGACCAGAATGGGAATATTTTCCCTGGCGGCCGTTTCAAAATCCATCCCGACCATGCCGAAGGCGGCATTCCCCATAAAAGCGACGGCGGTCTTCTCCGGCCGGGCCAATTTAGCGCCCATGGCAAAACCCAGCGAAGCGCCTAACGGCGTGGATTTTCCCCAACCGACATACCCGCCCGGCACAGCTTCCCAGAACGGCAGCAGCTGATTGCGGGGGCTGCCCGAATCGTGGGTGATAATTGTTTCCCGGGCATCCAGGGCCTTTATCATATCTCCGACTACACGGTAGGGATTAATCGGAATCTCACCGGAAGTCAGTTTCGGCTGCCATTCTTTTAGCCATTCTTCTTTAACCGCTTTGATTTCTTGAGCGGTACCGTTCTTCTTTTTATATTCCGGGCCGAGTTGTTCTTTAATATCAACGATTAGCTGCCGCAGCACCAGTTTGGCATCCCCGATAATGGCATGCTCCAGGTTGTAATCTTTATTGATATCCCGTTCGTCCACCGTGGATTGGATAATCTTCTTATTGTCCGGGATAGGAGTGGTGAATGTTTCTTTAGTACAGCTGGAGCCGATAGCGAAGACCAGGTCGGCCTTATCCAGAAAATGGATGACCGCTCGGGGCCGCGTATTGCTGCCCGCCCCAAGCGCCAGCGGATGATTCTCCGGAAAGCCGCTTTTGCCGCTGAGCGTGGTAAAAACCGGAATCTGCAGCAGTTCCGCCAGTTCGCGTAGTTCATCAAATGCGGCAGCATGAAGGATGCCCTGCCCGGCACGTATAACTGGATTCTTCGCCGCAATCAGCGCTTTCGCGACGATGCGGATATCGGCGGGGTCCCCGGCGCTTCTAACCGGCTTGACCGGTGTATATTGAAACTTGGCATCGTCAAATTCTTCGTTCATAATATCCACCGGCACTTCCAGCAGCACCGGACCGGGACGGCCTGTCCTTATCAATGTAAACGCGCGCCGCATCATCTCCGGGATACGGTCGGCGAAATTAATCGTATCCGCCCACTTGGTGATGCCCTGATAGTTTTTCGCGGCCATAAAACTCGGGGGACGCTGCTAGCGGCGGTCGGCTCCGGCCGGCATCACCAGAATCGGGACGGACTCGCTGTAAGCCTGGGCAATGCCGGAATAAGCATTTTCGATGCCCGGCCCGGATTGGACCAGACAAACGCCGTTATGTTTGCAATTGGAAACCCGGGTATAAGCGTCCGCGATATTCACCCCGACCCGCTCCGTCCGGGCAATAATGCAGCGGATGCCTTCTTCGGCGCCAGCTTCGAAAATATCGTTTTGAGGGAAACCACTGACGAACTCAACCCCTTCCATTTTCAGGATTTTGGCGATGGCAGTTCTACCTTTCATAGACGCTCCCTCTCTAGCTTTTTATTTCAGGATTTCTTAAAGACGCTGATGGCGGCGTTGACACCGGCGCCCGCTTCCAGTTCGCAGCGTTCGGCCACCAGAATTTTTTCCAGCGCGTACAGCAAATACAAAACATTCGATTCGGAGGAAGATTCGCCCATCAGGCCGATGCGCCAGATTTTCCCTTTCAATGGACCGAGCCCGCCGCCGATTTCGAGATTGTATTCATTCAGCAGTTTTTGCCGGACGCGCAGGTCGTCCACACCGGCCGGGATACGCACTGAGTTTAAAGAATTCAGGCGGTGGCCGGCCCGGGCATGCATTACCATCCCCATTGCTTCCAGACCGGCAGTTAAGGCTGCGGCGTTCTTCTGATGCCGTTTGAGACGGGCATCCAACCCTTCTTCATAGATTAGTGCCAGCGCCTCATGCAGCGCATAAATCATTGAAACAGGGGCAGTATGATGATAAATTCGCCCGGTCCCCCAATACGCTGAAAGCAGACCCAGATCGAGGTACCAGCTCGGGCCTTTAGCCTTTCTGGCTTGCATTATGTCAAGCGCTTTCTGATTGACGGTAAAAGGCGCCAGTCCCGGCGGGCAGCTGATGCATTTCTGGGTGCCGCTGTAACAGATATCGATACCCCAGTCGTCAACCGCCACTTCCTGGCCGCCCAGGGATGTTACGGTATCCACCAAAAATAATGCGCCGTACTGTTTGGCCAGTTTTGAGGCTTCGGCCAGCGGCTGCAGTGCGCCGGTCGAAGTTTCTGCATGCACCAGTGCCAGCATTTTCACTTTCTTATGAGACTTGAGCGCCGCTTCGATGGCTTCAGCCTCGATGATATTGCCCCATTCGGCGGCGACCGGCACCACTTCCGCACCGAGTCTGGCCGCGTTATCTACCATTCTTTCCCCGAACACCCCGTTCACCCCGATGACCACCGTGTCGCCCGGCTCCAGAAAATTACAGAAACTGGCTTCCATACCGGCGGAACCGGTGCCGGAAATCGGGAAAGTCAGTTTGTTCTGCGTGCGGAAAAGATAACGCAGCAGTTCGACCGTATCGTCCATAATTTTAACGAAGTAAGGGTCGAGATGGCCCACCATCGGTGCGGCCATGGCCAGCTGCACCCGGGGATGAACGTTACTCGGTCCCGGTCCTAATAACATCCTTACCGGCGGGTTGAGATGCTGATACGAAACATTAGCCATGGATTCCTCCTGTCGATACGTTCATTGAGTTACTCTAAAATATCTGTAAAAAATATGCTTTGATATTAGCTTGTTAATATCAAAGCATATTACAGTGATTTATTGAAGTCAAACAGCCGATTTAGACCCGGGGGACACGGGCGTACGGTTCCGGATACACAACCGGGCCGTGGTCGCGTGACGGCAGAATGATGGTCGCAGTGCCGGGTACGATGACTTCGCCCCGCTGGTTTTCGCACCAGCAATCAATATCCACGCAATATTTGCCGGCATCGCAGTATTTCTTAACCACCTTGCCTTTGCAGAAACAGGTATCGCCCAGCATGCAGAATTTGCGGATTTCCGAACGCGATTTCCAGAGAAAGCCGTCATCGCCCATCCAGTTCGTTAAAACCATCGCCCGCCAGGCTTCGAGGTGCTCACCGGCGGCAAAGCGCAGCAAAGAGCCCGGCCGCACCATGTTCGGCGCCTGGAAAGTCGGGTCGTAAGAAACGATATGATGCGGGTCCCGCTCTTTGTAGATGCGCATCAGCCGTTCGGAGAAATGGACGTTGCCGTGCCCGCCGATGTTCCAGGCCTCTTTTTCGGTCAGGGTAAACGGCCCGCGCACCACCGGCGTCAATTCGTCCCCTTCTTTCACATCTTCCCAGTAACGGGGATTGGCGCCGCGCAGCATTTCCACTTCCTTATCCTGGGCTTTGTTAATTTTAATCAGGTCTTCCCGGGTATATGTCGGTAATTTCGAAACTTCTTTTTTATATTTGTTGGTTTCATCGACTTTGGCATTTTCGGTCCAGGTTTCCCAGGACAGATAGCCGCCGACGATAGCCCCGCCGCGGTAATAATCGCATGTTTCGTAAGACATTACTTTCTGGCCGGCGAATTGGCTGGACATCAACTTGGCATCCGAAGGGTATTTTACCCGGTAATTGAGCTTGTCGCCTTCGCAGAGCGGGCGGAACCACTCGTGCGCGGAACCTGAATAGAATCCGGAGATGCCGGCCGGCCAATCGTCCGGGTATTGCGCATAAGTAATGGTATAAATATAATTGGGCGGCGCGGTAAGACATTTGTACTTGGTGTATTTACAATATTCCCGGTCGCGGTAAAGCGGATTGAGGTCGCCGATGCCGTCCACAAAATGCTCGATGGTGTCAATTGTCACTTCCCGGTTGAAATAAGGCTTCATATATCCGAACCCGCGGGCGCGGGCTTCTTCGCTGTCATAAACACGGCCTTTATTTTTGCATACTTCATACCATTTTTCGATGGGACTTAACTCATTTGCAGACATTTTTCTTACTCCTTTTTACTATGGTGTTTTTCACATTTATATTGTTAATAAATAACCTTAGTTTCAATTAATTCCGTGATTTCCCGGTCGCTGATGCCTAGCAGTTCCTTAAAAACATAGTTGTTGTTTTCCCCGAGGCAGGGCGCCGGCGGATTTTTGGCGGTTAGAGCCGATTTCCAGGGAGAGCGGTAGACAATGGTTTTCCCGGCAGCGGGATGTTGTTGCTCGATAAAGATACCCCGGTTTTTAACATGCGGGTCGTTAATTAATTCTTCGATATTAAAAGAAGGACCGGCGGCGATTCCCGCTTTTTGCAGTTGCCGCATTACTTCGTAATGCGTGAAATCTCTGGTCCAGCCGGCAATCAATTTGTTCAATTCATCCTGGTTTTGCCAGCGGCTGTACTGGTCGGCGAATTTTATGTCTTTGCACCAATCGGGATTACCCATAACGCGGCAAAGCGCATGCCATTTTTTATCCGTGTCCACGGCGATGGCTACCCATTTGTCGTGCCCTTTGCAGGGGTAGCAGCCGTGGGGCGCCATGATATCGTCGCGGTTCCCCATCCGCGGGCGGGTCCGGCGGTTCATCACTTCGTCCATAATTACTTCCGGAATCAGGCTGGTCACGCCTTCGTTCTGGGCGATATCCACATGCTGTCCCTTGCCGGTTTTTTTGCGGTAATTCAATGCCGCCAGCACGCCTACCAGGCCGTACATGCTGCCTATCGGGTCGCTGGGATACGGGCCGGAAATCACCGGCACTTCGCCCGGGTATCCGAACGATGCGCTCAAACCGCCGACCGCTTCCAGCGTAGACCCATAAGAAAGATAATCCTTATCCGGGCCGGTGCTGCCGAAAGCCGGTAAAGTGACCAGAATGATATCCGGTTTGATTTCTTTCAAAGTGTCATAACTCAATCCCCAGCCGGGCAGTGCCCGGGGCGCGAAATTGGTGATAATCACATTGCTGATTTTCACCAATTTCTTGATGATTTCCAACCCTTTCGGCTGCTTCAAATTAAGCGTGATGCTTTTAACGCCGCGGTTGGTGACGTTGAATTGTCCCTGATTTGGTCCCTGTTCGGGGTTTTTGGTGATTTTTACTACCCGCTGGGAATCAAGTCTTTGCATGGTTTCGACTTTGATAACCTCGGCGCCCATGTCCGCCAGTACGCCGCCCATCCACGGCCCGGCCCAAACCCAGGTAAAAGCTATCACCCTGATTCCCTTAAGCGCTGGAGTACTCATCATCCTGTTTCCTGCCTCGATTGCTGATTCCGCTGAAATGAATCCGTGACCGTTTTCAGATAACTCCGGCTTCTTTCAATCTGTTTAAATCGCGTTTGGTATAACCCAGGCGCCCGCAATAAATATCTTCGTTATGCTGCCCTAAAAGCGGGGCCGGAGAAGGCGCCTCTTTTTGAATTTCAGAGAAACGGTACGGCACGCCCGGGAAAGTCAGTTTCCCGGTGTTTTCACGTTCGATATCTACGAAAAACTGCCGCGCCGCCATTTGTTTATCTTCGAGCACCTGATGTGCGGTCCGCACCGCGCCCAGCGGTACGGCTTTTTCCTGGCTGCGCCGGTAGATTTCCTCTTCGGTATACTGCATCGTCCATTCCACCATTAACGGCTTGAGCGCATCCCAGTATTTTGCCCGCGAGGCAAAATCTTTAAACAATTCGTTATCCGCCCATTCCGGATGTCCCATCACCTCGACGAAACGCCGCCATTCTGCTTCTTCGACGAAAGCGGCGCAGATAAAGCCGTCTTTGCAGGGTAAAATATGAAAAGGCGCATGTCCCGCCGCATCGGTCCGGGCCATAATCTGCCCGCCGTACGCGTACCGTGCAATGGAAGAATTTAAATTCTGGATTACACTTTCCTGTTCGGACACGTCGAGCTGTTCCCCCAAACCGGTGTTACTCTGGCGGAAAATCGAACTCAGCGTCGCCACTGCCGCGCTCAAGCCGGCCTGGAAATTGAATAAATGCGCCGGCAGCTTGATGGGTTCTTTGCTGATATCGCCTTCACGCATCGAAATATAGCCCACGCCGCCGATATGCGCGCTCACCAGTTCACAACTCTGAAAGTCCTTGTAAGGGCCGGTCTGTCCGAAGGGTGTTATCGAAGTCATGACGATGCGGGGGTTAATCTCTTTAACAAACCGGTAAGTCAGTCCCAGCTGTTTCATTTGTTTCGGAGGATTATTCTCCACAAAAACGTCGGCGGATTTCAGTAATACACTGAATATTTCTGCACCGATGGCCGCAACCGGATTAAGCGTAATCCCCAGTTTGTTCATATTCAAATATTGAAACAGACCGCTGTTTTCCAAGCCGGGGATATCATGCAGAAAAGGGGCCGCTCGCCGGGAAGAGTCGCCGCAGCGCGGGTCCTCAATTTTTATCACTTCTGCCCCCAGGTCGGCCAGGATTTTCGCGCAGAATGGGGCAGAGATAAAATTGCCAAATTCAACAACCTTAACGCCGTCTAACACCTTGTAAAACATACCGCCCCCTAAACTGCAGATGAACCGCGATAGAACCGATGTCATGCTGTTTCACAACCGCACCGGAACCTGATTTGAACAATGCCGGATAAACTCAGTTATGTCAAATCTTCCGCGATATATTAAACCATCATTAATCGCGGTCTTGCTCACAAATTACTACCTGAATATCATCGCGATATTGAGCTTTATGATATAAAAAATGACTGTCGTTGTCAATATTAGATATCAAATATTGGCTCAAAGCCGTATCATCGGTAATTCGCAGTAGGCAAATCTTGTGACCGAATCGGAAATTAACTATTTGTAAATCGAAAATTGAAAGCTCTATACTCAAGATATAGCGCCTTTGCTCCAACCGCAGATATCGGGAAAAGCCGGTTCCCTTTATAAATAATTAAGACGACATTTTCAATATCTCATGAAACCGGTAAAGCTGAGACTATTTAGCTCGAGAATAGGCTCTTTTGTGTTTCGAGCATCGCGGGAAAATATATTTCGGGATGTAAAACAACGTGAAAAAACCACTTGATTATAAATGGACGGCGTTAACCGCCGCCAGCGTCGGCACTTTTATGGCCAACCTGGATGCCAGCATCGTGGTCATCGGCCTGCCGACAATTTTGGCCCATTTGCACGCCAGTATCGTCCACGGAATCTGGATTATTACCGGCTACACGTTGATGATGGTAATCCTTTTTGTTTTGCTGGGACGTCTGGGGGATTTATACGGCCGGGTGCGGCTTTTTAATATGGGGTTTATCATCTTCACGCTTGGTTCGCTGCTCTGTGCGCTATCCAGAAACGGCGACCAGCTGGTGATTTTCCGCTTCTTTCAGGGCGCAGGGGCGGCTTTGCTGATGGCCAACAGCGGCGCCATAATCACCGACGCCTTCCCTAAAAACGAACTCGGCATGGGATTGGGAACATCGGTTATGGCCGTCAACCTGGGCAATATCGTGGGGTATACTCTCGGCGGGGTGCTGGTGACCTATTTTGGCTGGCAGTCAATATTCCTGGTCAATATCCCCATCGGGATTTTCGGGACAATCTGGAGTTACACCCACCTCAAAGAAATCAGCCGGAAGCCGGTCGGCCAAAAATTTGATTACGCAGGGTCAATCCTGTACTGTATCGGACTGGCGACAATCCTGATTGGTCTGGCGATCGGCGACCCGCTTTCGGAGCGTAACCTGATCATCATCGCCTGCGGCGTGGCCTTTTTCGTCGCCGTTATCCTGGTCGAATTACGCATCAAATTCCCGACTCTCGACCTGTCCCTTTTCAAAATCAGGCTCTTTGCTGCCGGCAACGTGGCCGCTTTTTTAAACTCGCTGGCTTTCAGTTGCGGCCCGTTTCTCAGGTCGCTGTATTTGCAGCTGATACTTGGTTACAGCGCCGCTAAAACCGGCGTGCTGCTCATCCCGATGGAAATCATTATCTTTGCCATCAGTCCGATTAGCGGCAGAATGGCCGATAAATACGGCAGCCGGATTTTATGTTCGGTCGGCTTGGCTTTTAATGCGGCCGCTTTAATCTGGTTCTCGACACTAAATCAAAAATCGTCCTATAGCGAAGTACTGGTAAGCCTGGCGTTATTTGGTTTCGGCATGGCTTTATTCTCTTCGCCGAATTCCAGTTCCGAAATGGGTTCCGTACCGCCGGAGAAACGCGGCGTCGCCAACGGCATCCGCATGACCGTGAACCAGACGGGCGCTGTGCTCAGCGTGCCTTTTTCTTTGCTGCTGATGACGCTGGTAATGCCCTATAATAAACTTTCGCAGATTGTCGGCAGTTCCCAGCTGATCAGTTCCAATGAAGTGCCCATTTTTCTGAGGTCGATCAATCATGCCTGTCTGATTCTCGGATTCGTGACGCTGGCCGCGATTATCCCTTCATTGATGCGCGGCTCTAAACTAAATGCGGCGGCTGCTTCATCAGATAATCGCAAATAAAATCTGGAGGAAACAATAGTGAACTTAAAAATAAATAAAAGCAGCACCGGTACCGGCTGGATTGATGTCAGCGTTCCGCTGCGTGAAGACATGGCCGTTTTCGCTAATGAACAAAAATTGCGCATCGAGCGGCGCGCTTCGATGGAACGCGGCGACGGCAGTAATAACTCCACTTTGCATATCGGCGTACATACCGGCACACATCTGGATGCTCCCCGGCACGGTATTGCCGGCGGTAAGAGTATCGACCAGATGCCGCTGGATATCGCCATCGGGCCGGCCCGGGTAATCGAAATCAAGGACAACCGGACTATCCGCACTGAAGAATTAAAACAGTACGAATTCAAGCCGGGGGAGCGTGTTTTGTTTAAAACGCTCAACTCTCAAAGGTGCTGGACCACTGATAATTTCGTGGCAGATTTTGTCGATATTTCACCCGAGGCTGCGCAGTTTCTTGCCGACGCAGGGTTAAGTCTCATTGGCCTGGATTATCTTTCGGTGCGCGCCCCTGCCAGCCCGACCGGGACGCACAAAATCTTGCTCGGTGCGGGCATCTGGCTCCTCGAAGGGTTAAATCTTGCCGCAGTCAGCGCCGGAAACTATGACCTTATCTGTCTGCCGCTGAGAATTATCCAGACTGACGGCTCTCCGGTCAGGGCAGTTTTGCGGCAGATTTCCTGATTGCCTAGCCCGGCCTGAAACCAAAAAGCTTGTAATCTATCAAAACCAAATGTTAAGATAGCTAACATGACAGTATCTTTTAAAGCTAAATACGGCCCGTGGGCATTAATTACCGGCGCATCACGGGGACTCGGCGCGGAATTTGCACGTCAGTGTGCCGAACGGGGGCTGAACACGGTTCTGGTCGCCACGAACCCCGAATTGCTCCAGGCCCGGGCCGATTCGATAAAAAAAGATTACGGTGTTGAAGTCAGGACAATCGTGCTGGATCTCAGCTGTGAAGAATTTCTGCCGGATATTACCCCGGTCACCGGCTCCCTCGAAATAGGCCTGCTGATAAATAACGCGGGCTTGTCCAAAGTCTCACCGTTTTTGAATCTTGCCGAAGACGAGTTGATAAAACAGCTGCACGTCAACACACGGGCGGGTCTCATTCTGACCCGTCACTTCGCCCGGAAAATGGCCGAACGTAAACGCGGCGGGATTATTTTTCTTGCTTCCGGTTCGGCGCTGTCCGGCACCGCTTATTCGGCAAATTACGCGGGCACAAAGGCTTATAACCTGATATTAGCGGAGAGTTTATGGTATGAACTCAAACCGCACGGTGTGGATGTACTCGGTTTTATGGCAGGCCCGACAAAAACCCCGGGGTGGGTTGCAAACACGCCCAGGCCGGGCCGGTTCGTGAAAGTGATGGACGTTAAAACCACTGTCACCGAGGCCCTGCAGGCGCTGGGGAAAAGGCCCAGCCTGATTGCCGGAAAATCTAACCGTTTTGGTTACTTTTTTATGGGGAGGATGTTATCCCGCGCCCGGGCGATAAATATCGTCAGCGGCTCGATGGACAAAATGTTCGGGCCATTCGGAAAAGACATTTGAAATAAACCGGAAAGGAGTAAATATCATGCCTAAATTCGACCCTGAAATCGTGCATCAGTGCGCGCTGCAGTCCCTGGGGAAACCGAAGCCTGAAATGTTCGATGCTTTCGCCAAGGCGCTCGCCGAGCATTATCCGAATACGCTTGATTTCTCGCAACCATGGATTTACAGCATCGCCGGCGGCGCCATGATTCAAATGAAGCTCTACTATGCTTCCACCAGCGAATATATCATGATCTGGGGCACGCCCATCGGGTCCGAAGGTCATTCCGGTAGGCATTTTGCCGGATTCTGGGATACGGTCATTGACGGCGAAACCTGGTATTACGCCGAAGGGCAATTCGAGAAGACGGTTTATAAACCCGGCGACCGCATCTACGTCGGTCCCGGCCAGGCGCGTGCCATGAATTTCACCAACGGCGTCTGGGCGGTGGAATACGCCCGCGGTTATATCCCGGCCAGCATGCCTTTCGGGGTTGCCGAAGAGCTATTAATTTGCGTCGATTATTTAACCGTCGTCCAAACTTTTAGCCTGTACACCGACCTGATAATGCAAGCCTGGGGCCAGAAAGTGAAAATCCTTAAGCCGGTTACCAAACCCGTCAGCTGGGTTGCAAATAAAATAACCCGGGCGCTGGAACCGGCCCCGGAAGTTACCGAAATCCCGAAAAAGAATATCCGCTGGTTTAAACAAAAATCAAAATGAGTGGAGCGACCGCGCTAAATCAATAATCCGATTCTGTGTCCTTCGCTGATTGCCTCCAGGATGCGGCGCGGCTCGACACAATCCCCGATCGGGTAAATTTCCGGGGCTAATCCCTTGATTTCCTGCAGCAGCCGCCGGTCCGGTTTAGCACCCGCAGCGAGCACCACGGTATCTGCTGCCAGCGTTTGCTCTTTCCCATCACGCGCTGTGATAACAACGCCTTCAGCGAATATTTTTTTGCACTCCACGCCGGTCATCATGGTTACGCCGTCTGCCGCGAGTCTGCTGATCAGTCCCGGCTTAAAGGACGAACCCACACCGGCTGCCGGTTCGTCCAACATTTCAATAACCGTTATCTTTTTACCGTGCTTAGACAAAAATTCGGCTGTTTCGCAGCCGACCAATCCGCCGCCGATAATAACAACACGCTGTCCGACAGCAGCGCCGGATAACACTTGTTCGGCAAAACCCACGTTTTCCCCGGCAACCCCCGGTATTGGGGGAACACCCGGGATTCCCCCGGCCGCCACGATAATTACGTCAGGCCCAAGTTGTTTAATCAAAGCGGCATCAGCCTTTTTTCGCAATTCAACGCTGACCCCCAGCTTTTGAACCTGACGCACAAAGAAATCAATCAGCGGCCGGATTTCATCCTTGCCAGGAGGGATTGCCGCCAGATTTAGTTTGCCGCCCAATTGCGGCAGCTGCTCATAAATCGTGACGCGGTGACCTCTTTGCGCAGCGATGATGGCCGCTTCCATCCCGGCCGGCCCACCGCCGATTACCAGCACATTTTTTACAATTTTCGCCGGTCTGATGCGGGATTCTCTCTCTTTGCCCACGCAGGCGTTAACCGAGCAATGCAAGCTTACGTCCAACAAAGTCAAATCGTCAACACAAACATTACAGCTGATGCACGGACGAATATCGTCAAAGTTTCCTGAAGCTGCTTTCTTAATTAACTGAGGGTCGGCGATTTGCGCCCGTCCGATAGCAATCAAATCGGCTTTTGACTCCTGTAACAATTTTTCTGCCAGTTGGAGATTGATTCTTCCGACGGCAATCACCGGTATTTTTACCGTCTTTTTTATCGCCCCTGCCAGTTCTGACAGGTTACCTTCGGGTTGGCCCATCCCGGCGCGGTTGTAACCGGAATAAGTGCCATAAGCCCCGCCGGTAACATGAATCGCAGCGCTGCCGGCTGCTTCGGCCATCCTGGCGATTTCCCGGGCTTCATCAATCGTTAGCCCGCCCTCCAGTCCGTATTCCATGCCGTTGATGCGGCACCAGACAGGATAGTCTTCACCGACCGCGTTCCTGATACCGCCGATTATCTCCAGCAGAATTTTTACCCGGTTTCTCACGCTGCCGCCGTATTCATCGCCACGCCGGTTGAAATAAGGGGACAAAAAATGCGCCAGTAAATAGCTGTGGGCGGCATGCACTTCAACGCCATCGAAACCGGCATCTTTCGCCCGGAGGGCTCCCCGGATAAAATGATTGATGATATCTTTGATTTCTTCTTTTGAGAGTCCTTCGGTAACTTTTTTACCATAATATTCCACCGGTGACGGTGCCACCGGCTGTAATACGAAATTATTTGATGCTGCCAGCAGACCGGCGTGGCAAAGTTGGAGGGCCATCTTGCCGCCGGAGTCATGCACCTGAATGGCCAGCCGGCTCAAACCGGGGATAAAACGGTCGTCATCAATTCTTAGTTGACGGATGCCGCGTTGCCCCATTGGAGAATCCACGCTCACCATTTCGGTGATGATTAAACCCGGACCGCCAAGCGCCCGCTCGTTGTAATAATCAATTTGCTGCAGCGTGACACTGCCGTCTTCCGCGCCGAAGTTATTGCCCATCGGCGGCATTACTACCCGGTTTTTAAGTTGTAATTTACCGATATTGCACGGCTGAAAAAGCTTGTCCAATCCCGGTTTACGACTCATTGATAATCTCCAATATTTTAAATCTTATTTGCCGGTTACCGGATTCTTGTAGTGATAAGGGAAAATATAGCCCGAGGGATAGGTCGCAAAATGAGTGTTAGGGCCGGGCGCCGGCCGGTCCTGATTTGGCGGGTTCGGGATATACGGTGTCTTGACCCAGCCGTCTTCATAAGGGCTACTGAAAATGTTATTAAAGAAGAGTTTTTTAAATTTCCAGATCCCGTCCTCTTTGACGTATTCATTTTCCCAGATGCCGGCGCCGACGATGGCGCGGAGTTTGCCGCCGCGGTACAGGGCACCGTGGAAGAGACTGTACCAGCGGGCCTTGGCGTTCTTGCCGTCGGGTTCGACGTCAACAATACCGGCCAGCGGCATGATCAGGTGCAGAAATTCCGGGGGCGCCGTTTTCTCGCCGTTGTAGCCGGTGTAATGGATGGGGAAAGAGAAACTTTTTTTCACGGCTTCCCATCCTTTATAGAGGCCGGTTTCGTTCAGCTCGACGGAAACTTCGGGGCTGTGGGACCACAAACTGATAATCTCTTCCTCCTGCCAGTGTTCGAGATAATAGCAGTAAGCGTGCTGTAATTTCTTGATGGACTCAGTGTCTTCCACCGTCTGGAGCCGGGCTTTGAGCTGTTCTTCGGTTTGCTCTTTCTCTTTGATTTTGGTTTCGAGCTTTGCGACAGTTTCCGTGAGCGTCTTGAGTTTAGCTTCAACTTCGGCTGAATTCATATTGGCCTCCTTACCGATTTGTAGACGATTATATTCCTTCCGCCATTCACTTATCAATTATTCCTGGAACTGTAAAAAAAAGGGCGGGTTGAAAACCCGCCCTCAGATTGGACGTAGTTGCAACCGGACCGGACCTAAGATTCACCCTTTTCATGGTACACGTACTTGCCGCCGCGGACCCAGGAAGCCGCCGCACCAATCAGACACATGATGATGCCGAATATCAGGACCTCCACCAGACCGTGATGGAATGCAGAATCAATTAATCCGGGGAAGAACGCCCGGGATGTGATATTCGCCGCCTGGGCTGCCGGTAGCGCGTTCAACACACTGGCCGGAATCATCGTCGCCAGCGGATTATAACCCAGGAACGCCGCAAACAGATAGCCGACCGGCGGCGCACCGGCTACCTGCTGGGCCACTGCCGCGGGGATACCGTTCGCGATCAGGCCGTTATATAGAGCCGCGGGCATGGTGGCATTCAACCCAACGACCATCAGCGTGAAAATAACCGCCATCGAAATCGGACTGCCCACATTCATTAACGTGGCGCGCATGCCGGAACCGGCGCCGCGGTGCTTGGGCGGCAGGCTGTTCATGATGGCCGCCGTATTCGGAGCCATAAACATCCCCATGGATAAACCGTCAAGAAAGATAATTGCGGCGAACAACGGGTACTTAAAATTCACCGGCAGCAGCAACAGCAGGAAGAATCCGACAGCCGTCAGAATCATGGCGATGGTCGCAAAATAACGGGAGCCATAACGGTCGGACAACCGGCCGGAAAGCGGCCCGAGCAGCAGGATTCCGATACTGGATGGTATCATATAAATCCCGGCCCATAACGGGGTTACCTGGAAATCGTAACCGTGTAACGGGAGCCAGATACCCTGCAGCCAGATGGTCAGCATCAGCATAAATCCGCCGCGCGCCAAAGATGACATCAGCGTCGCGACACTGCTGGAGGCGAAGGCCCGGATGCGGAACAACTCCAGCCGGAACATCGGAGCTTTAACCCGTTGTTCGATCAAGATAAATGCAATCAGCAGTATGATGCCGCCGATGAGCATGCTCAAAACGAACGGAGTCGTCCAGCTCATTAACGAATGGGCGCTGGGATTGATGCCGTAAATCAGGGCAATCAGCACCATCGTTAAACCGGCGGCAAAAGTAAGGTTCCCCAGCCAGTCAATGGGTTCCTGCTGCCGTTTGCCGACTTCATGCAGTGTGCGGTAGGCCCAGATTGTGGCCAGCAGGCCGATGGGCACATTAAACAGGAAGACCCAGCGCCAGCCCGCCTGAGAAAGCAGGCCGCCGACCAGAATTCCCAGAAATGAACCGCCTATGCCGGCCACCTGATTCAGCCCAAGGGCCATACCCCGCTGATTTTCCGGAAAAGCATCGGTGAGAATGGCCGCGGAGTTAGCGAAAAGGAAAGCGCCGCCAATCCCCTGAATCACCCGGAAAAGGATTAATTCGATTGCCCCGGCCGAACCTTTACTCCAGGTCAGCGCGCATAAAAGAGAACCGAACGTGAAAATGGCAAAACCCAGATTATACATGCGGGTCCGGCCGAACATATCGCCCAGACGGCCGAAAGCGACAACAAAAACGGCGGTGACCAGCATGTATCCCATCAGCAGCCACAACAAAAAATTGCTGCTGCCGGGAGCCAGTGGGTTAATGCCGATGCCTCGAAAAATAACGGGTAAAGCTAAAAGGACGCTGGTAGTATTGATAAAAGCCAGCATTATCGAAAGCGTAGTGTTGGAAAGGGCAATCCATTTATACTCAAGACCGCCGCGGCGTTGGCCGGAATTATTGGGAATATCTTGCATTTTCAGGGCACCTCTGATTACGGATTAATTTATGTAATAAAAATTAAATTATTTGTTATCAATACATTGACTGTTAGTCATAATAACCAACTTATAATTTTATTATAGGTTACGAAGCATGACGAACGCAAAGGACAATAATAGCGACAAAATCTTGAGTCCCTTCAGGACGAAATACTCGCGACAGCAGTCGCAGGTACCTAATCTAAAATAGCGCTAAAAGTCGCCCTGGTTAGTCCCTTCTCACTGAATCTCCAACATTCAGAAAATGGGAATCTTCCTCCCTCTCAGGCCGTAAGCGAAGCTGGAGGTCCCGGAGGCACGAACGGGAGAGAGATTGAAAGAGAGTGATAATCTCTATAAGCTGATAGCTGATTGCTGACCGCTGAAAGCTCATCCAAAATAGCGACAAAAACCGCCCCGGTTAGTCCCCTTCGCCCTCGAGGGGAGAAGGTTAGGATGAGGGTGAAATGGTTGGTAGCAAAAATACTCGGAAAATAGCGACAAAAACCGCTTGACAATATTAAATCACATGTCATACAATAATTTCACGTTTGAGAGCGACCGTAAAACTCTCCGTCATGATTCTTACCGCCGGGGCCGGTTGGGCATTCAGGAAATGCCCATGTACAACGGCTTTA
>Ga0182027_10002120_pt1 | contig 32435 bp, 22 predicted proteins | sample 712E1DmetaG_FD_121300 | JGI IMG/M metagenome (GOLD analysis project Ga0182027, IMG submission 121300) | Permafrost microbial communities from Stordalen Mire, Sweden - 712E1D metaG (Illumina Assembly) | ecosystem: Environmental > Terrestrial > Soil > Wetlands > Permafrost | place: Sweden...
GCCACGCCGCCATTCCTGGCGGCATCTTCTCTTTAGACAAGGCCAAACGGCCGCTCCACGAAGGCCTACCCCGCCTGACGGTCATGGCGCAAGCTGCCGGTCCTGCCCCGCTGGCGCTAGAATCGAGTTGTGGAAACGCTTCTTCCGCTGACACCGGAGCAATTCGAGCGCGCCAGAAAGCGGTTAATGAATCCGCCGCCGGGAAGCCGCATGGATGCCGCCAGGAAATACGGCATCGATTTGACGCTGCTGGCGGAACAGTTACGCCTCACACCGGCCGAGCGGGCACAGAAGTTGGAGCGAGCTTCGAAGGCGCTTGAAAAGGTGCGCGGAGTTGCCCGAAGGCGCAGTTGATGGAGTTCGAGGAGGCGGTCCAGACTCTCGTTGACGCGGGCGTGGAGTTTGTCATAATCGGAGGAGTCTCCGCATCGTTCAACGGCAGCGCGCGCGTCACTTACGATCTCGACATTTGCTATTCGCGGACAGCTTCGAATCTGCGCCGGCTAGCCGCCGCTCTGGCGCCATTCCATCCCCGGCCGCGGGGATTTCCCGCCGAGCTGCCCTTTCTCTGGGATGAAAGAACCCTCCAAGGCGGAACGGTTTTTACGTTGGCTACCGATCTCGGCGCGATCGACCTCCTGGCCGAGGTCGCGGGTCTTGGCGCCTATGATCGGGTGAAGGCGCATTCCATTATGGTCGAAGCCTTCGATCGCCGCGTCGCCACTCTCGACCTCCCCAGTCTTATCCAGTCCAAACGCGCCGCTGGCAGGGAAAGGGATCTCTCTGCCTTGCCTGAACTCGAGAGCCTGCTGGAAGCCGAAGAGCCGGAGTAATCCGCTCGCGGCGCGCTTACGGCAGGCTCGCCGTCATGAACTTCGCGATGTCCTGCTTGGCCTTCGCGAGCGACTTCAGGTGCGTGTAGAGCATGTGGCCGGCTTCATAGTACCCCAGTGAGATGTGGCTGCGCAGGCCAGGGTCGAGCAGCATGTGGTTCAAGGTGTATTCCGCCGAAAAGAACGGCGTAGCCATGTCGTAGTAGCCGCACGCCACGTACACCCTGAGCGCGGGGTTTTGCGTCATGGCCGACCGCAGCGTCTCGGCCACGTTCACGTAGCGGTTCTCGAATTCCCGGTAGTTCCACGGGCTCACGCGGTCCGTCAGGATCTCGTAAGGGATGTCGTCCTCGAAATTCAGCTCGCCGCGCACGTACTGGTTGAAGGCCGCCGTGAAAGGGCCCTGCACGCTCGCGTAGCTCGGGTCGTACTCGGGGGACGCTCCGGCGGCGTCCCTGTCGGAGCCTTCCAACCGGCCGTCGTAGCGGCCCACCGTGCGCCGCTCGTCGCGCAGCAACTCCTTGGCGAAGCGCTGCCCGGAAACCCGCAGATTGCATTCCTCGATGAACCGCGGCGTCAGGCCCGTCAGCCGCGCCACGTTCTTGACCACCGCGGCGCGCTCCTCCGCGGTCAGCCCATCGCCCTTGAATAGCGCCGCCAGATAGGCTCCGCCGGCGTAGCGGCGCGCCTCCTCCACCACTTTCTCAAGCCCGGCGGCTTGCAGGTCCTTGGCCAGCTTCTTGTGGTACCACGCCGTGGCGGCGTAGGTCGGAAGGAAGGTGATGTACGGCAGGTCGTTGCCGGCATCGAAACTGATGGCCCCGAAATTCAGCACCGAAGAAATCAGCACGATGCCGTTCAGGTCCATCCCCAACGTCTGCTGCAGGTAGCCGGAGAGCGCCGCGGCTCGCGTGGTTCCGTAGCTTTCCCCCGCCAGAAATTTCGGCGAGGCCCAGCGCGTGTGGCGCGTGGCGTACAGGCGGATGAACTCGCCCACCGATTGGAGATCCCCCGTGAAGCCGTGGAAGCTGGCGGCGGTGGATTCCGGCGCCGCCCGGCTGTACCCCGTGCTCACCGGATCGATGAACACCAGGTCCGTCAAGTCGAGGATGGAATACTCGTTGTCCACCAGCTTCGATGGCGGCGGCAAGGCCTTCCCTTCCGCGTCCATGGCGACCCGCTTGGGGCCCAGCGCGCCCATCTGCAACCATACCGAGGACGACCCCGGTCCGCCGTTGAAGGCGAAGGTCAGCGGACGATGAGAAAGGTCGCTGACGCCGTCCTTGGTGTAGGCGACATAGAACATGCTGGCCGTCGCCGTGCCATCTTCCTTCCTGAGCGCCACGGTGCCGGCCGTGGCCGTGTACTTGATGCTCTGCCCGCCGATTTCGATGGTGTGGGAGGTGCTGGAGGTCTTCTCCTCCACCTTAGGCGCCGGCGCCGCGGGCGCGGCCGCCGCCGGAGCCTCCGCGGCAGGCGGGCCTGCCGCTTGACCGCGCCCTCCGCGGCCTCCTTGAGGGTAGGCCGGCAGCGCCAGGGCAGCCATCAGCGGAAGAATCGCCAGGCAATCTCGCATTGGCCCATTCTACGCCCTGATATCATGGTTCAGATATGGACCAAGTGAATATTGGCATCATCGGCCTGGGCAATGTGGGCACGGGCACAATTACGATTCTCGCCGAAAACGCCGACCAGATCGCCCGCAAACTTGGCTTCCGGCTCAAGCTGGTCGCCGCTTGCAGCCTGGACGTCCACGAGCGGGAACTGCCGGCGGCGCTGGGCGACGTCATGAAGACCACGGACTGGCGCGCCGTGGTGACCCATCCGGACGTGCAGATCGTGGTCGAACTGGTGGGCGGAACCACCGTCGCCGCGGAGATCTTCGAGGAGGCCATCCGCAACCACAAGTCCATGGTGACGGCCAACAAGGAGCTGATGGCCGCCAGCGGACCGGAAATCTGGGAACGCGCCATCCACGCCGGCATCAACCTGGCCATGGAGGCCAGCGTGTGCGGCGGCATCCCCATCCACGCGGTGTTGCGGGAAGGCATCTCCGGCGACCGCGTCGTGGCGTTTCTCGGGATTCTCAACGGCACCTGCAATTACATCCTCACGGAGATGGAAAAACGCGGCGTGGACCTGGCTACCGTGCTCCACGAGGCCCAAAGCCTGGGGTACGCGGAAGCCGATCCAAGCTACGACATCGATGGCTTCGACGCGCGCTCCAAGCTGGTGCTGCTGGCCGCCCTGGCGTTCGGCGAGAAGATCACGCCTTCGGACATTTTCATGGAGGGCATCCGCCGCATCACGCCGGTGGATTTCCGCTACGCGCGCCAGTTGAATTACGCCGTCCGGCTGATCTGCGGCGCGCGGCGGACGCCGGAAGGGATCATCCTTTCGGTGCGGCCCGCGCTGATCCCGCTTTCGACCATCCTGGCCGGCGTGCAAGGCCCTTACAACGCGGTGTGGGTCAAGGGCAAGTACGGCGAAGACACGTTCTACTACGGCTGGGGCGCCGGATCGCTGCCCACCGGCGTGGCCGTGGTCAGCGACCTGATGCGCGTGGCGCGCGAGATCCGCAGCGGCAGCCCCGAGCGCGTTTCCCCCTTCGCGCACGAGCGGCTGGGCGATAACAAGCCGCTCTCGATTACCAAGAAGAGGTGCTCCTACTATCTGCGTTTCCGGGTGGACGACCGGCCGGGCATCATCGCCAAGCTGGCTGGCATCCTGGCCGCCAAGAATATCTCGCTCGATGCCGTGTTGCAGGAGCCTGGGGAAAACCGGCACGACCTGCCGTTTGTCATGACCGTCGAGCCTACCTCCGAGCAGTCCATCCGCGAGGCTATCGCGGAGATGGCGTCGCTCGATTTCATGACCGAGGCGCCCCTGGCCATGCCCATTGAAGTCGCCTTATGACGCGAGTTGGCGAAAAGAACTCACCGGCCAACCAATGATCTTAGGAGTGGCATGAAAACGTTTGTCCGATACGCAATTCCCCTGGCGCTGGCGCTGACGCTGTCCGTGCCGGCGCCCGCCGCCAAGAAGGATGAGGGCATCACCCGCGAGCAGGCCGACCAAATCCTCAACGAGCTTCGCCAAATCCGTGAATTGCTCGAGCAGCAACCCAAGACCGCGGCGCCGAAAGAGGCCGGACCCAAACGCGCCAAGCTCACCCTGCAACCGGTCCAAACGATCGGCAACAAGGACGCGCCTCTCACCATGGTGGAGTTCACCGATTTTCAGTGCCCGTTCTGCAAGCAGTTTTACTCCAGCACCTTCCCCGACTTGAAGAAGAACTACATCGATACCGGCAAGATGCGGTTCTACAGCCGCGACTTGCCGCTCGATTTTCATCCCGACGCCATGCGCGCGGCGCAGGCCGGCCGCTGCGCCGCCGAACAGGGACAGTTCTGGAAGATGCGCGACCTGATGGCGGCCAACCCCGACAAGCTCGATCTGGAGAACCTCGTGGCGGACGCCGGCGACCTCAAGCTCGACGTGCGCGCCTTTCGCGCGTGCGTGGAGAGCCAAAAGACCAGGAACGCCGTCCAGACCGACGTCATGGAGGCCATGAAGACCGGCGCCGAAGGCACTCCCGCCTTCGTGGTGGGCAAGAGCACCCCCGACGGCGTGGACGGCGAATTGATCGTCGGCGCCATGCCGTACGATACCTTCGATCAGGCGCTCAGGGACTCCGCGTCTAAGTAGCCGCCCGGTTCGCTCGGTTCCCGCCAGAACCCGAGATGCGCCGTGCGTCGCCGCCCCGACTGTCCGGAAGCCCCGTCCAAATCCCTCCGGCGGTGAATTTCGGATACGGACGGCGTATTATGGTGTAGACCATCGTGTGGCTCGGGCGGCGGTCCTCATCGCTTGCGTTTCGCCTGGTCTGGGAGAGGAGATGCCGATGCGGCAAGTAGCGGATGCACGCCCATCCACGCAAGCGCGGCGGTTACCAACGGCATGCGCGGGAGCAGCCATGGGCATCGCGCTGCTGGTGGAGGCGGGTTGGCTTTTCCACGCCCCGTTCCTGACTGGGAGCTGGGGAGGGTACTCCTGGACGTCCCCCAGCACCGCGCTGGCCTTGCTGCTCCTCGGCGGCGGAGTTTTCCTCCATGTCCGCTGGTCCGCGCATCGCTTGAGCCGGCGTTTTGCGCTGGTCCTCGCCGGGATCCCCGCTTTGCTGGGACTGCTGTCGCTCGTACGCTTCTTCACTGGCCTCAATGCGGGAGTTCAGTGGACCCTGTATCGAACCAGCGAAGCCGCTGGCGCCATCCCGGTGGGAAGAGTGTCGCCGCTGGCTGCCGCCCTGTTTTTTCTTGAAGGCGCAGCCCTCATACTCCTGGTCCGCGCCACCAGGTGGCGCTTTGCCGCCAACGGCGCCGCTTTGCTCGCGTTGCTGGGCGACTGGCTCAGCTTGGTGGTCCTGCTTGGATACGCCTACGGCGCTCCGCTCATGTATGGCGGCGGCGTTATTCCGGTGGCCCTGCCCACCGTCCTTGCCTTCGCCCTGCTGGGCGCCGCCGAGAGCGCCATCGCGCTTCCCCAAACTCCAGCGTTGCGCGCCTGGAGCGGCGATTCCGCCCGCGGCGTCCTCTTGCGCGCTTTCTTGCCGGCCATGCTGTTCTTCATCCTTGTCGAGGACTGGGTGGTCGCACGCACCCTGGCCTTCCTGCATCCGATGCTGGTGCATTCGCTGTCGGCTTTGGCCTGCGCCGCCGTGGTAGTGGGCGTCAGCATTTGGGCCGCCCGGCGCGCCGGCGATGCCCTCGACCGCGCCGGCGAGACGCTGCGCGCCAGCGAAGAACGGTTCCGAAGCATGTTCCAGCATTCGGCGGCCGGCATGGCGCTCGTGTCGCCCGATTATCGCTTCCTTCGGGCTAACGGCGCGTTCTGCAGGATGCTCGGCTACACCGAGTCGGAGTTGCTCGGTCGGACGTTTCAGGACGTGACCCTCCCGGCGGACCGTCCAACCAGCGTCGATCTCACCAAGCTGCTTCTGTCCGGTGAAACGGAGGCGTTTCATCTCGAGAAACGCTATCTGCGCAAGGATGGAACCGCGGTTTGGGGGCTGGCCAGCGTCACGTCGTTCAGGAACGCCCGGAACCAACCGATGCAAATCGTCGTGCAAGTGCTCGATATCGACGAACGCAGAATAGCGGAAGATCGCCTGCGGGAGAGCGAGGAGCGTTTTCATTCGCTGTTCGAGAATGCGCCGCTGGGGTATCAGTCTCTCGACCAGGACGGGCGCTTCATCGAGGTGAACCAGGCTTGGCTGGATACGCTCGGTTACAGCCGCGAGGAGGTCGTCGGGAAGTGGTTTGGCGACTTCCTGGCCCCCGAGTTTGTCCCGGTGTTTATCGAGCGGTTCCCCAAGTACATGGCCACGGGGAGGACTCACTCCGAATATCGCATGCTGCACAAGAGCGGCGAACGGCGCTTCATCGCCTTCGAGGGACGCGTGGGGCGGTCCCCCGGCGGCGCCTTCCAGCAGACCCACTGCATTCTGCAGGACATCACCGAGCGCGAACGAGCCCAGGAGGCCCTGCGGGCCAGCGAGGCGAATTTCCGCGACCTGTTCGAAACCGCTCCCGTGGCCTATCACGAATTGGATCGGGACGGCCTGATTCGCCGCGTCAACCACGCCGAGTGCGCCCTGCTGGGTTACGAGGCGGAGGAGATGCTGGGGCGCCCGGCGTGGGATTTCGTAGCCGAGGCCGACCGCCAGGCCAGCCGCGAGGCGGTCCGCGGAAAGATCTCCGGCAAACAACCCCTGACAATCTCCCAGCGCCATTTCGTCCGCCGCGACGGCAGCGAGTTATGCCTTGAAATCCACGACATCCTGGTCGGGAACGCGACGGCCGCCACCAGCATTCGCAGCGCCCTGCTCGACATCACCGGGCGCAAGCGCGCGGAGGCGTATCGGGAAATCGAGCGGGAAATCCTCCAGGTGCTCAACGAACCGCGGGAGATGCGGGATGCTATCGAGCGAGTCCTGGCCGCATTGAACAAGGCGACCGAGTGCGATGCCGTGGGCATTCGCCTCCAAGAGGGAGAAGACTTTCCCTATTTTGCCCAGGCAGGCTTTCCCAAGGATTTTGTGCTGGCGGAAAACACCCTGACCGAGCGCTCCGCGAATGGCGGCGCGTGCCGGGACGAGCTTGGCAGGGTCAGGCTCGTATGCACCTGCGGGCTGGTTCTTTCCGGCCGGACCGACCCCGCCAATCCGATCTTCACGAAGGGCGGCAGTTGCTGGCTGAACAACTCCTTCCCGCTCCTGGACCTCCCGGCCGCTCAGGATCCGCGGCTGCATCCCCGCAACCTGTGCATCCATTACGGCTATGCCTCTATCGCCCTGATACCCATTCGGGCCCAGGGCGGCATTGTCGGTCTGATCCAGCTCAACGACCGGCGCAAAGGACGCTTCTCCCTCGATTCGATCGAACTCCTCGAAGGCATCGCCTGCCGCATCGGAGAAGCCCTGATGCGCAGGCGGGCCGAGGAGGAAAAGGTCAAGCTCGAAGCCCAATTCCGGCAGCTCCAGAAAATGGAATCGGTGGGCCGCCTGGCGGGCGGCGTAGCGCACGATTTCAATAACCTGCTGACGGTCATCAATGGACATAGCCACTTGCTGCTGGCGGCATTGGGCGCGGGCGATCCCCTTCGGGACAGCGTCGCGGAAATTCACAAGGCCGGCGAAAGAGCCGCCGCGTTAACCCGCCAACTGTTGGCCTTCAGCCGTAAGCAGATCCTCGACCCGCGCAAATTGGATATCGACCGCGTGGTCGAGGAACTGCGCCCCATGCTGGTGCGTCTGGTCGGGGAGGATATCGAGGTGCGCACCGAGCTCCACGCGCGGGGCGAGACCATTCACGTCGATCCGCATCAGTTGGAGCAGGTCGTGATGAACCTCGTGGTCAACGCCCGGGACGCCATGCCGGGCGCCGGCAGACTGCTCATCGAGACGGCCGGCGTGGAGCGCGACGAGAGCTTTACCCACTCGCATCCGGCCGCGCGCGTGGGCCGCTATGTCATGCTGGCCGTGAGCGACACCGGGGTGGGTATGGACGAAGAGACCAGGAACCGCATCTTCGAGCCGTTCTTCACCACCAAGGAAGTGGGCAAAGGGACCGGGCTCGGGCTGTCCACGGTACAGGGCATCGTGGCGCAAAGCGGCGGCTACGTCGAAGTCTACAGCGAAAAGAACAACGGGACCACTTTCAAAATCTACCTGCCGTCGCTGGCCGAGGAGGCGGCCGATGCCGCGCGGCCGCCGGCGCCCCCGGCCATTGGCGGAAAAGAAACCGTGCTGGTTGTGGAGGACCAGGCGGATGTCCGCAACTACGCCGTCGCGGCGCTGAAGGGATACGGCTACCGCGTGATTCCCGTCGAGAGCGCCGCCGAAGCCCTGAAGCGCTGCGCGCGGGAGCCCATCGATCTGGTGCTCACCGACGTGGTGATGCCGCGCATCGGCGGCAAGGAATTAGCCAATCGGCTGGAGACGCTTTGGCCCGGCGTCAAGGTGCTGTTCATGTCCGGGTACACCGACAACGTCATCGAACGCCACGGGGTCCTCGAGGAGGGCGCCGCGTTCATCCAGAAGCCCTTCAGCCCGGAGCAACTGGCCCGGAAGGTCCGCGCCGTGCTTGGCCCGCCGCCGAACTGACCCAGCCGGCCGTTAAGAAATCGTCCGCGGCGGCGATCAGGCAAAAAGTTCCTGCGCCCGGCTCAATCGCGCCGCCACATGCACGCCGTTGGGGCATTGCACCGCGCAAGCCGCGCAGTCGCCGCAACGAACGCTCTGCTGCTCGGCGGACATGCGCAGGTAATGCTCCCGGCCTAACGGGAACTGGCCGTATCCGTCGGCATACATGACGAAGCGCACCATGTCGGCCACCGGCAGCCCCTTCGGGCATTGTCCGTCGCACCGGCCGCACATGCGGCAGAAGTACGGCCCGATTTCTTCCAGGCGGGCCGACAGAATCTGGACGTCGGCGTCCGTGAAGCGCTCGGCCATCGCTTTGAAGTTCTGCTCGAGCTGGTCGATATCCGTCATGCTCGGAACCGTGGTGGCGACGGCGGGATTATTGATCGCCCATTTCAGCGCCGCCGGGCCAAATGCCGGAGGCCGCGCCTGGCGGCCGCCCCGTCCGCCGGCCCGCGCCATCACTTTCATGGCGATCACGCCCACGCCCGCCGCGTGCAGCTTCTCCACGGCGGGACCGTAGCTCTTATCCGAAGCGAAATTGTACTGCGGCTGCACGACTTCGATTTTCGCTTCCAGCACCCGGTCGACAATCGCCGGCAGGTTGTGCGTGCTCACCCCCACGAACCGGATCTTGCCCTGCTCCTTGGCCTTGCGCTGGGCCGCGACCAGCTCGTCCGTAATCTGCGCCGGGTTGCCGAGCCCGTGCAGATGCCAGACGTCCAGGTAGTCCGTGTTGAGCTCTTTGAGGCTGGTTTCGATTTCCGCCAGGATGCCCGGCCCCGTGCTGGGATTGTCGCTGGATTTGCTCGCCAGGAAGACGTCCTTCCGCCTGGCGCCCAACGCCGCTCCTACCATGCGCTCGTTCTGACCGTTCTGGTAGTTCCGGGAGGTGTCGAAGTAGTTGATACCCATGTCCACCGCGCGCGCGATCACGGTGGGGTCGGAGGTGATCATGCAGCCGTAGCCCACGGTCGTGACCCGCAAGCCGGTCTTTCCTAGAATCCGGTACTGCGGCGGCGCGCCGGAAGCAGGCCGGGCAGGCGGTTGGGTCTGCGATTGTCCGCCGCCCGAGGAACGGGAGGCCGACGCGGCAGCGGGCAAAACCAAGCCGGCCGCCAGAAAATTGCGACGAGACGGAGCGTGTTCCATGGATATCTCCTCGGATAAATCGATACTAGCACCCTATTTGGGGAATTTGTGGCGCAGCCCTTGTGGATAGACCTAAAGTCGGCGTCGGGGAAAACGCGCCGCGCTTCAGTCCCACAACACGTGGATAGCCTTGCTCACATCCGCGGTTACCATGGCCCCTAGCTCCACGGCCTGGGACCGCACCGTTTGCCGGCTCATGTGGACCGTCAGCGCGCCGGCGAGTTCCTCCACCCGCACGAATACCGAGACGTAGTTGCCCTCGTCCCTCAAGCCGGTTACCTCGCCCGCAAGCAGGTTCGTCCCAGGCGCCGCCCGGCCGGTCAGCAGCGTCACTTCGTCCGGCAGGATCATCACGTGCGGCGTCCCGGCGTTGCGGCATGCCGGAGCGGCTACAATCGGCCCCGCCGTCACCCGCACTTCGCCGCCATCCTCCCGCACGCTGCCTTCGTACAGGTTCGGCGCCCCCGCGAAGTTGGCCGCGAACCGCGTGGGCGGGCAGCGCAGCAGCTCTTCCGGCGTTCCCTGGGCATTCAGCTTGCCTTCGTTGATGAGGGCGATCGAGTCGCCCATCTGCCGCGCCTCGGCCAGATCGTGCGTTACGTGGACAATCGTCAGCCGCTTCTCCAGGTGAAGCGATTTCAGTTCCGCCCGAAGCCGGTGCGCCGTGCCCCGGTCGAGCGCGCTGAACGGCTCGTCGAGAAGCAGCACCGCCGGCTCTACCGCCAGCGCCCGGCCGATGGCCACGCGCTGCTTCTCGCCGCCGCTGAGCGTGTAGGGATAGCGGTGCAGCAGATGCTCGATGTTGAGCAGGCGCGCGGTTTCCCGCACCTTCTTCCGGCCGCGCTCCCCGGGCCACCTCCGGTACCGCAGGCCGAACCAAAGGTTCTGCTCCACCGTCAAGTGCGGAAACAGCACGTAGTCCTGGTAGACCATGCCGATGCCCCGGCGCTCGGGCGGCAGGCCGGTCACGTCCGTTCCCCCAATCAACACCCGCCCGCTATCCGGATGATGGATGCCCAGCAGCAGTTCCAGAAGCAGCGTCTTGCCGGCCCCGGTCGGCCCCACCACCACCAGGTATTGGCCTTCCTTCACCTGCAGCGTGATGTCCTCGATGGCGAACTCGCGCCACCGCCGGCTGACCCGCTCAAGTCCGATCATGCTCCGCTCTCTTCAACGTGGCCACCGCCCTCAGAGCCACGAAAATCGCCAGCGCCACCAGCAACAGCAGCGCCGCCAGGGGCTTCGTATACGTGTAGCCGAAAAAGTTGTACCACTCGAACAACAGCGTGTTGATCGTCCTGGGGTAATAGGCGATCACCGCCACCGAGCCGAATTCGCTGATGGCCCGCGCCCACGTCATGATCGCGCCGGAGAGCAGGTCGCGCCACGTCAGCGGCACGGTCACCCGGAAAAACGCTCCCAAACGGCTGGCCCCCAGGCTCCTCGCGACGTTCTCCATGCGCGGGTCCACTTTCAGGAATCCGTCGCGCGCGTGGTTCACCAGGAACGGCATGCCGACAAACAGCATGGCCAGCACGATGCCCCAATAGGAATCGCTGAACACAATGTGAAACGCCGATTTCAACGGCGCGCCCACAATGCCCGCCCGCCCGAAAATGAACAGCAGGGCGATCCCCGCGATGGTGTGCGGAATCACCACCGGCATGTCCACGATGCCTTCCACCACCGGCTTTCCCGCGAACTCCTCGCGCGCCAGCACATAGCCCAAAGGGATTCCAAACAGCAGCGAGATCGCCGTCGCGATGCCCGCCGCGCTCAGCGTCAAGGCCAGCGCGTCGCGCACCGAGGCGTCCCGCGCCATGGCCAGAATTCGCCCGGGCTCCGTGGTGAACAACAGGTTCAGAATGGGCAGGATGATGAAGAGGACCAGCAGCCCGCCGATGGCCGAGAAGACGATCACGGACCGGTCGCTCTTCGGTTCCCGCGGCCGCGCCGCCAACGCGCCGATGACGCCGGCCGCCAGGATGACCCCGGCCACAACGTACCGGCCCAACAGCAGAAAAACGGCGAACAACGGGATCAGCACCAGCAGGCACGTGAAGGCGGAGAACCACGGGCGGCCCCGCACATAGGGCGCCGCCGCCCCCGCGCCGCCGGCCGGCTTGCCCGGCGCATCCCCGCTCCCGCCGGCGCCCTTCACTGTCCCTGCTTCAGCAGCGGGCGCAGTTTCTCCGGCGCCTTCGCCAGGTCGTTCGTCTCCGCCGGGCTCAGCGGAGTGATGTGCACTCCCTGCAGCGCGTTCCGCCCCACCGGACCCAGGAAGATCTCCAGGAAGTCCGCCGCCCCCGCCTTGTTCTGCGCGTTCAACGGAATGGTCAGACCGTTCGCCTTCGCGCCCAGGTTGACCGAAATCCTGCGGTCCGGCCGGTCGCTGAACATGTTAATGGTCACACGATTGTATACGCTCGCCACCAGCGACATATCGGAGAGATTGACCTCCGGCGGCAGCGCCACCGTCTTGATTCCCTCCGGCCCTTCCCCAATCACCGATCCCATGTACCCGAATGCATAGTCGATCTCGCCCGCCAGAATCATCGGGTACAGCGTCTCCGGATCCGGCCGGATAACCACCTTCGATGCCTTCGGGTTCAGGTTCTCGGGGCAATCGATGGTGTACCTTCCCCCCGCTTCCGTGGCCTTGATCGCGGTATTCGCGGCTACCAGGCTGTTGAATATCTTGCCGTCCTTGTAGTGCAGATTCGACAACATGATCTGCCCCAGCGAGAAGTACCCGTCCGGCCCCGCGTTCGGGTCCGCAATGCCCCACTTCACATCCGGCCGTTGCAGAATCTTGTACCAGTTGGCGGCGTCGATCTCCTTCGCGTACTTCGAATTGGCCCCGTACGCGATGGTCATTTCGTCGTGCGCGTAGCGAATCCAGAAATCCGCGAACTTGGGGAACATCACCGGCGGAATGATGGAGTAGTCGTCCGTGTAGACGATGTCCGCGATCTTGCCCAGATCCGTGACCTTGCGCATGTTCGCCAGCGCGTCGTCCTTCTCGCGGACTACCTTGGTGTCAGGGTACTTCGCTTCGAATGCCTTCTGCGCCGCTTCAATCCCCGGCGTCGGCGATCCGTGGTGGTAGATGACGAGAGTCTTCTGCGGGGCCGGCTTGCTCGCGCATCCCGCCAGCGCCAACCAGGCGCACGCCGTTGCGGCAACCGTCGTCAGGTATCGGGGTTTCATGTCGTTTGACTCGCTCCTAGCCCGGGCGCCACGCCGCGGCGGGCCGGCAGCCCTGAAGATCAACTCTCTAAGATAGCAGCCTATCATCCCGCTGGTCCCGCGGCCCGCCCCACGCCGGAGCTTCTTCGGCAGGCCCGAGGAGTATAGCGAAGCTAAGTGGGGCAGGCAATCCTGCCTGCAGCCGCCTTTCAGGCGGCTGGACCCGCTGGAAAGCGGGTCCGCGGGCTGTATAGCCCGCCCCACAAGGCCAAAGCATAATCGTTGCTCTGAATGACGCAGTCCCGCTAGCTGATCGACGCTCTTAGGGTGTTGGGATTGAGCAGGATGCCGGATCGCGAGTAGCTCACGAGGCCTTGTTTGCGAAACCTGATCATGAATTGGGTGACGATCTCGCGCGAGGCGCCCACGTACCGCGAGAGCATTTCGTGGGTCAGCGGCATCATGCGCACCGACCCGTCCGCCTCCGGAGCCCCCAGCCGCTCCGAGAGGCGGATCAGCGAACGCGCCAGCCGCCGCTCGACGTTATCGATCGACAGGCTCTCGATCCGGCGCGTCAGCTCCACGTTCCGCCGCGCCAGAATCTGTAGCAGCGCCACAGCCAATCGCGGCCTTCGCATCACGATCTCTTCCACGTCTCTAACCGACCACGTCATCAACTCCGCGCTCACCATCGCGGTGGCCACCTCGGAGCGCTGAGACAGGTTGACGAAAGCCGACTCGCCGAATAATTCGTCCGGCCGGACGATCTCCAACAACACCTCGCTGCCATCCTCGGCAATCTGTGAAATCCCCACCGTTCCCGAGACCACCAGGTAGATGCTATCCGAAGCTAGACCCGGACCGTAAATCGTCTGACCCTTGCAATACGGCGTCGTGCTGGCGGCCGGTAAGTGCGCCAGTATGTCGTCTATCGGCGTGCTCATTTCTAAGAGCGACGCCCTCGATGCCATGTCGTTTTCGTTCACGTTCGCAACCTCACGCAGCCCATTCGAGCCGCTCGCCCATGGATTTCGCTTGCCCCATTCCATACCGGTCGGCGCGGTCCTGGCATAGCAGGCAAAGCGCCGCCCATGGCACAGCCGCCAGGCGTTTGGGGCTGATCGCCGACCCGCACTCCGCACAGTCTCCAAAGCCGCCGTCGCGAACCCGCTGCAGCGCGGCCTTCACCTCGCGCAACAGGGCCGACTCCCGGTCCACGTGTTGAATCGCCAAGTCGCGCTCCGAAGCGTACTGAATTTCGTCCATTTGATCCGCGCTTGGCTCGATCGCGATGCCGTCCCGCTTTTGTATTACGAGAATCAGCTCCGCTTGTATCCTTTCGAGAATCCCCCACACCTCGCCGAATGCCGCTTCCATCGTGGTCCCCTTTCCTCACTCAGGTTGCGCTCCCCTCTTTGCACGGCATGGTCCACGGCGAAACCGGCGTGCTTTGATGATTGTGATCGCACGGGTACCGCGCCACCAACGGAAACCGCTGGCTCAGGGTGCAACATTTGCACTGGGGTGTGCTGAAATTGCCGACGGCGCCTATTGGTCTTTCCGCCCGGGTTGCGGATCGCCTCCCGGCCGCGTTGGCGCCGGCGCGGGCACGGAGGTGGTCAAAGCGGGAGCGGTGGACGCCGCACTCCGCGGCGCCCCCGCGGACGCCTTGTTCGCATTCTCCAGCGGGTTCATGACGACGATGCCGGTGTACACCGGCGCCGCATACACAACCACCGCCGGCTGCGGATCGGGCGGAACCGCGCTCGGGGAATCCGTAACCACCATCGGCGCTTCGGCCGCGTCCGGATTCGTGAGCACGGCCGGCGGACGGCTGCCGGCGGGGTCGGGCGATGGCGCATCCGGCGGATCGTAGGTGACGCCCGGCAGCACCGGGACCACCGCCGTGCTGCCCACCCGCAGCGCCGGCCGCGTAACGTCCAGCGTGGATGCCGCCAGCGCCGGCGAGGGCAGCGCCAGCGCGAACACCGCCACGCCTAGCGGGTCCCTGGGCCGTTCGTTGAATCCCGCCGGGTCGATCAGCCTGGCATCCTGCACCCACGGCGCGTAGGTAGTGTTGGCGGCCAGGAATTGCCGCGGCGCCGACGCCGGCGCCCACTCCTCGCCCGGCGCCAGCGGTCCCCATCCGGCCAGTTTCGCCCCGCGCAGCCAGTAAACCTCGCCCGGCTTGAACACCTGGCTATCGCCCGGAGCCCAGACCCACCCTACGTTCTCCCGGCGCGTCCAGCGTCCATAATGGTACGGTAGCCAGCCCCACGCATCGTCACCCACCCAGGCATAGCCGATGGCGTCGTACCAACGCCAGCGGCCGTTCCGGAAAGGCGCCCAATCGGACGGCGTCCTGGGCTTCCATACGTCGCCCAGATCGTCCGTGCGCATCCACTCGCCCGCGCTGTCCAGATCCGCCAGTCCGGCGTTCATCGGGACGCGGCTAGCCGAGGCCGGCGCCGTCAGCGCCCGGTCGCGCTGGTCGCTCCAGCGGTCCAGGTCCATCGCATCCACCTTGTGAACGAACGTCATGCGCCCGTCGGCGGCCGCGTCCAAGTGGATGGTCTGCCCTTCCCCAAGCACCACCTCCACCGCCGGCGACGAAGCCTTGACCGACCCCTCGATGACCGCCAGTTCGCCCCAACTGTCCTGCGCGCGCAGGCGGATACGCGCGCCGCGCGCCAGAATCAACTGCTCGCCGGGAATGGCCAGCGAAAGCGAGTCCTTGCCTCGCGGCTCCCCCGTGAAATAAGCCACCCCGTGGTCGAGCGACAGCAGCGTCACCAACTGCCCGGTCGAGAGTCGCGTGTAATCGGAAATCTCGGCTTGGGAATTCGGACCGAGACGCCACGCGCTGCCTTCGTCCAGTTCGATTTCCAGGCGCGACGACGGACCCGTGCGCAGCCACGCGCCTTCCGTAAGGGGAAGGTTGCGCTCGGCCGCCATCCATGCGTCGGCGGGCCGCATCTGTACTTCGACGGTCCCCTCGAAATCGCCCAGCCGGGCAAAGCGCATCTGCCCAGCCATTAGGACGGCGGGCAAAAGCAGTAGCGCGCAAAGCCGCATGGGACCTCCCTTCCCTTCAGACGCCGCGGGACCAGCGCACTTCTCCCCAGCAAAAGATTGACGAGGTCCGTCCCCCAGCCGTTGCAGCCAAATGCCGCGCTAAGCGCGCCGCACGGCCGAATCGTCCCTGCCGAACGCCAGAAACCAGATCGCCCCGGCGATTCCGAATGCGAACGCCGTCAGCAGGTTGAGCGCCGGACTGATGGTCCACAGGTACGCGCCTCCGAAGGCCGCCAGCGAGATGACCGTGTCGCGGCACAGGTAGTAAGCGCCGAAAGCCGCCGCCTTGCGGTCTTCCGGGGCCAGTTCCATGATCAGCGCCTTGCGCGTCGGCTCCCCGAATTCCTTCAGCCCGCGCACCACAAACGCGATAAATAGCGCGCCGTAGGTCCGGCAGAACAGCAGCACCAGCGGGAATAGCGCGAAGTTGACGAAGGTCGCCAGCACGAACGGCTTCTTCGAGCCGCGGTCCGCCAGCCGCGCCACCGGCAGGTAGCACAACACCGCCGTCGCCATCTCCACGCTGGTCAGCAGACCGAATTGCGTGGCCGAGATGTGCGCGCCGGCCGCGTCCTTCATGCACCACACCACCACGTAGGCGTAGGGAATCTGTTCGCAGAAACGGATCAGGATGTCGGACACCAGCAGGCTCTTCAGTTCGGGCGAGAACCCGCGCAGCAGCCGCAGCGGATTCTTTTCGATGTCTCGCGGCGCGGCGGGCTTCTTGTCGTCCTCAATCAGAACCTGCTGCGCCGCCAATGCCACGCACGCCATGACGATGGCGGCCGCGAACGCCATCCGTACGCCCGTCACCGGCCCGTACCTGTCGATAAAGATCCCGCCGATAATCGGACCGAGCGCCATCGGGAAGCGCCGCACCAGCGAGTGCAGCGAAACCCCCATCACGTGTTTCTGTTTCGGCAGGGACTTTGCAACCAGCCCCATCGTGCCCGGCAGCGAAATGGCCGACCACGAAAGAAACAGGAACGAACCGATCACCACCGCCCGCCAGTTCGGTATCGCCACCACCAGCGCGAACCCGCTGATCGCCAGCAGGTTGAACACCAGCAGCGAGCGCTTCACGCCGATCTTGTCCGCCAGCCACCCGCCGGGGAAGGCGTAGAGAGCCCCCAGCACGTCGTTCAGGCCATTCAGCAGACCCGGCCAGAACATGCCGCTGCCCAAGGCGATGAGATAGATGGGCAGAAACCGCTCCGCCATCCTCTCGCCCATGCCCACCAGCACCGCCATGCTCAGCATCCCCACGATGCTGCGCCGCAGTCCCAGCGCCTCCACCATGCGGTTCAGGCGCGTCATCGGCGCTGCTCCGGGTTCCGGCGTGCGAGTCCCTGCGTCATTCATAGTGCGAAGCGATTAGTGTAACCCGTTGGCGCCGGCCGCCTGCTCGGCCTATCGCGGCGACGGGGGCGTCGCCGGCGCCGGCGCGCCGGGCCGTTCCGGCACGTAGACCACTTCCCCATTGGTGAGCCGGTAGGCTGTGCCGAGTCTTTCCCCTTGGCCGGTCAATTGTTCCGAAGTCGCCCGGTAGCGTTCGATCTTCGTGCCGTCTTTGCGGATCAGCTCCATGTCGATGCCGCCTGCGTTCGCGATCAGCGTGATGCTGGAACTCGCGTTCATCAACTCCGGTACCTTCATGTAGCTCACCATGGCGAGCAACAACGCTACCGCGAAGGCGATCCATACGTCGAACAGATTCAGGAGCCCCGCGCCCGGATCGTCTTCGAGAATTTCCTGCCAGCGATGCCTGGCCGCTCGTCTTCTACGCATGGCGGGCGCCTTCCCGTTCGGTGATTGCATCCACGATGAACTCCAGGCTGCTCAGATCGCTCGCGTACCAAGTCCGGCGGGCCAGCCCCATCCCGTAAGCCACGCCACTGATCAGAAGTCCCACTACGGTTGCCGTGAAGGCAACAATCAGGTTGCCCGAAAGCGCCTGCATGTTCCCGTTGGCCAGGCCGCTGAGCGCCGGACCCAACGGGATGAGCGTGCCCATCAGGCCCAGGATGGGCGCCACTCGCGTGATGAACGAATGCCGCGCCACGGAGGAAGCCACGTCGTTTTCCACCACGGTGAGGCCCTGCTCCATAATCTTCGCGTCGCCGCTGCCCTGCGCCACGAACCGGGCGAATCGCGCCGGCAGACCGTATGGCGCCGCGGCCACCAGGCTCCACGTGGCATCCGCATCCCGCCGCTCGCGGGCCGCCGCGACGGCCGCCGCCAACAGCGGAGACAGCTTGCGGCGCTCGAACCATTCGCGCAAGAACCCGCCCAGCAGCAGCGCGGTCCACACCAACATCCCGAGGATCGTCAGGATCACCGGAATCAGCAGAGAATTGGATATGTGGTAGAGAGTCGACGTTAGGAAATTGAGCAAGTGTCCCCCACTAAAAAGCGCCCCGCCGCGTCGCGAAACCCATTCCGACCGTCAGCAGCGTCAGCGCGCTGCACAGTAAGGCGGCGCCCGCGTTCAGCGGAACCGCGGATGCCGCGGGGCGGCTCCGCGGACTCGCGCGCAAGGCAAGATGCTGTCCGGAGACCATCGGCAGGGCGGCCCGGCCGGCTTGGCGGACGGCCGGCGCGGGCGGCGGATTCCCCCGCGTTCCACCGTTGGCCGCGTGCGCTCCGTTCGCCGGCCCCGGCGCGGCAGCCGCGCTCGTGAGCAAGCCGCCCGGCGCGTTCGCGAGCTGCGATACGTACTGCTTCAGCTTCTGGTTGCCGTCCGATACCACACCCCCCGACTTGCCGTACTTCGCCGCCAGTTCGGTAATAGTCGCCGCCAGTTGCGCTTTGGTCTTCTCGTCCGCGTGCCAGTATCCCTTGCGCTCCGCTTCCAGCATGACCGCCGCCGATTCCTCTAACGCGTGAGGATTGTCCTTCTCCATCCACTCGCGCGTCCCCAAATGGTACTTATCCTCGAAGTATACCGAGTACATTTCGTTCCAGGTGGCGTCGCTGACGCTGCCCTCCCGCGTGGTCGTCCACCCAAACGTGTTCTTCATCAGTTCCGATACTTGGCCCGCCCCCGCGTAGCCGTGTTCCTTCATCCCCTTGACCCAATTCGGATTCAGCAACTGCGTGCGGAAGTCCGTCTGGAGCACTTCGTCGAAATCGCGCATCCGCGCGCCGTCCGGATCCCGCACGTCGGCGATATAGGCTTGCGGCTGCTTTCCCGTTAGCTTCGTGACGGCCATCGTCAACCCGCCCAGGTATTCATAGGCGTGGTGGTTCGAAAGCTGGCTCGACGTATTCGATGCCCAAACGCGGATCAGCGCCTCCGTTCCCTGAATCGCCTGTTCATAAACGCCGTCGATCTTCTGCCCCCACGCGCCATTCGTATAGACGTAGCTCATGTGGTCGATATAGACGTCAGTCACGTCCTGCTTCTTTTCCCACGCGCCCGAGTTCGGTATCAGATAGAGGATGTTGGTACCCGACATATCGCCCGGCTTCGCCCCGAAAATGCGGGCGTTGGCCAGTTGCGCGGCCTGTTCCGGGGCAAACCCCTTTTCGAGTAGCTTCTTCTCGTTCGCCAGGGTTCCTTCGCGAACGTAATTCTCCTCTTCCTTCAGGGCCGAAACCAGCCGGACGGCCTTATCCAGCATTTGGACGCGCGTCGGAAAGTTCTCTTTGTAAAGACCACCCATGGCGATGAAGACGTCCACCCGCGGGCGCTTGAGTTCCGCGCGCGGAATCAACTCCACGTCAATCGCCAGGTTGTTGCGGTCCCAAATTGGCCGCACGCCCATCAGATAGAGGATCTGGGCCTCCATGACGCCGAAGTCGCGCATGGTGTCCATGCCGTTCAGATCCATGCCGGCCTTCTTCACTGTGTGAGTCCGTAGAAAATCGTCGACCAGTTGCACCGCCACATCCCAAGCCGGTCTGGTCGGAATCTCTTCGGGGTTCAGCGCGTATAGGTTCCGGCCGCCCGGCGCGGAAGATGGATTGCGGATCGGGTCCGGTCCCGGCCCCGGCGTCATGTAACGCCCGTCGAGAGCCCGCAAGAGACCTTCCACCTCCTCGTTCGCCGAGTTCAGCTTCGCCAGCATCTCGCGCGCGAAGGCCAGATCCTTATCGAGGTCCGCGGTCAGCCGCATCGCCGGCGGCGTCCCGTCCAAGACCGCGGCCTGAATCAGCGTTTCGCCTTCCGCGCGCAGCCGGGCGCGGCGTGCGTCCGCCGTTGCGTCCCCGGCCGGAGGCAGCGCGGTTTCGAGGTGGTCCAGAAACTTCTTCCCGGCGATGGCGGTCAGATACGATGCCAGATATTTCTTCTGCGGCGGCTCGCCCAGCGTGTGCAGGTCCAGAGGTTCGCGCGCTTCGGAAAGCTGCTCGACGTAATCCGCCACCGCGCCGATCTGTTGGTCGGTGAGCGCGCGGACCGGGGTGGGGAACTTGAGCGTTTCAAGTATCCGATTCTCCCGCGCGGCTTCGGTGATGCGGGCGCGATAGCGCTCCCGGACCAGGCCGCCCTCGAGCGCTTTGAACTTGTCGATGTCCTCGCGCAACAGCTTGAATTGGTCGGCCAATCCCGCGTTCACCGCCGGCGGAGGCAAGTGGTCGGAGATCACCGCGTAACTGCGCCGCCGCGCCAGCGTCGCCTCGGACAGGTTGTCCGTGATCCAGAGATCGATGTTCGGCAGGTTGCCGATGCAGATGTCGCTCCAGTCGTCCGAAGACATGCCGGCTTCCTTGCCGGGCAGCATCTCGAGAGTGCCGTGGGTTCCCCAGTGCATCACGGCGTCGGCGTGGAAGCCCTCTTCCAGCCACCAGTAGAACGCCAGGTAGTTGTGCGGGGGAGGAACGTCGCGCGAATGCACCAGCGTGTAGTCCTCAAGCTGGCCGCGCGTCGGCTGCGGCATCATCACCACGTTGCCCATTTGTATCCGGGGCAGCACGATGAATTTCTCGCCCTTGCGCTCCACCACCATGAATTTGCCCGGCGGGGGACCGTAAGCCGCGACGATCTTCGCCTGGTTCTCCGGACTCAACTTTTCGCGAAACCAGCGCTCGTACTGGCTCAGCGGAATCAGCACGGGATCGCCCTTGTCCGCCAGCTCTTCGAGATCCTGCTGCGCCCACGGTCCGATGTTGCGCCCGCGCTCGCGCATCCGCGCGATCAGACCCTCTTTGTCGCGCGGGAGCTGGTCTACCGCGTACCCGCGCTGCTGCATCGCTTTCAGAAAGATTTCGGCGCTGGCCGGAGCGTCCAGAAACATGCCTGTCGGGCTGCCCCGCATCAGATCGTCTTTCCCCAGGCCGGAATTGTAATAGACGATCGCGACGCGCCTATCTGCCGCCTTGGTCGCGCGCAACCGGGCCCACCGTTCGACTCGGGCCGCGAACCGCTCGATTCCGGCATCCACCGGGTCGTGCATGTGAAGGCCCTGAATGCTGGCCGAGAGCCCGCCCACCACCACCGGCTCGATCGTTCCCCAGGATTCCTGCAGGGTCATGAACATCCCCACATCGCGGGAGGATAAACCCCGCGGGTCGTTCTTCCATTCGTCGACCGTGTACCCCAGCATCGAGATCGGGCGGAAGTAGGGGAGATCCAGCTTCTCGAGCATCTCGTGGGATTCCCACATCGTGCCGTGCCGGTCTTCGATCAGGAGGTCCGGATGCGTCTCGGCGATCAAGCTCGCGATCATTCCCTCGCGGTCGCCGAACACCACCACCGGATTGATGCCATGGCGCTCCAGGGCGCGCACTTCGGCGGCCAAAACCTTGGTGTCGTGGGTGATCCAGAAGGACTGCTGCGTGAGCACAGCCGCGATGGGCGCGCCATCTTTCCACCGGCCGCGGGAGACCTTGAATGCCTTGTAGGCCGCGAACGACGGGAAGTAGTCCTCTTCCTTGTCCGGATCGTAGTAACCGGAGTCCGGAACTTCGACGGGCGGCTGAATCTCGCCGGTCTCGCCCCGGTACTTGATCAGCGTATACGCCAGCAACCGCTCGATGTTCATCGTGCCGTTGGCGCGCCAGTACTTCGGGATCTCCTCGTCGGGCGTCAGCAGGCCGGCCTTGCCGAGGTCCTGCTGGCTGGCGCGCGAATCGAGCGCGAAAATCTTCCGCGCGGGATGCGCCGCCGCGGTCCCCTGAAAGAAATCGCGCAGCCTGACGGCTTCGGCCGTGTCCATGTTGAGCACGAAGAACAGATCGCACCGCTCCGCGGCGGCCCGCTTCGGCGCCGGATCGCCCACGATGTCGGCCGGACGTGCGTAGACCGTGCCAAAGCCGCGCGCGCCGGTGGCTTCCGTCAGCATGGTCTCCGAGCGGTCCCATCCGCCGATGTAGGCAATGCAGCGGTCCGGCGCCTGCGCGTACATCGCCCAAGCCGATGCCGCCAGAAGCGTAACCGTTCGGAGCATCCGCATGGTGGTTAGAAGCGCCAGCGGCATCCCGCCACCGCCCCGAAGCCAGGCGCGAGTATTTGCTGCTGCGAGTAGGCCTCGCGATAGCGCTGGTTCAAAATATTGTTGAAGTCGGTCAGCAATTCCACCGAGCGCCGGTCCTCCGCCCACAGTTTCACGGACACCCGGACGTTCTCCACCGCGTAGCCCGGAATCTGGTAGCCGGGACGATAAGCCGGATTGGTCGCGCTCGGCGAACCGTAGCCTGGATCCTGGGAAAAGCCGGAGTCGAGTTCGTCCTGGGGCGCGTGCCGCCGCAGGCGATCCGCCAGCGTTGTGTTCGCCTCCACGTGGAGGCGGCCCGTCGCGCTTTGCCAGACCAGCGCCAACAGTCCATTGGCCGGAGGGATGAATCGCAACGGAACCGCTAAGGAGGTGTTCTGGCCGCGCGTGGCAGTGAAGTTCCCGAGCAGCGTCCACCGTGAATCGATGCGGAAGGCGGCCGCCGCTTCGAACCCCCGCACGTATCCGCTGCCGGAGTTTGTGTTCGATTGGGCAGCGACCACCCCGATGCCGGGGATGTCGATGATCCCCGAAGTAACTGCCGTGACCACGTCCGTCAGTTGCTGCGAGTAGACCGTGGCAGTGGCCGAAAATCGCCCCGAATTCCAGCGCGCGCCGCCTTCGTAGGTGATACTGCGCTCCGGTTGGACGCTTGGGCTGGGCACGGTCGCAATGCCGCTGGCGAATACCGGTACGCCGGTCGAAAGCGCGTCCGAGAATGTCGGCGCGCGGAAGCCACTCGCCACGTTGGCAACCAGGCTGAGACTACTGGTGACGGCGTAGACCGCCCCAACGCTGCCGGTGAGCGGATTCCAGCGCTTGTCCATCGTCAAATCCTGCACCGTAAACGGCGTCAGCGCGTCCTGCGGCCGGGGATACGAATGCAGATGCGTCGACTCCACGCGCCCGCCGGCTGAAACCGTCAGTTTCCCGAACTGCCGGCGCGCCAGGAAAAAGGCGTCGAAGACGTTATAGTTTCCCGGCGGAACGTTGCCGTTGGGAATGGTCACCGTCACAGGGCCGCCTGTCTTGTACGTGGTGTAGAGTTGCTTCATCGAAAAAAGGTCCTCGGCGCGGTAATCGCCGCCGTACACCAGAACCCATTTCCATATCGACGCTTCGTTCTGCACGCCGCCTCCGGCCACGCTTTGGCTGGTCACGGCATGCGTCTTGGCGAATGCGGTCGCGCTTTCCACTACCGTGTCGCGCGGAGAACGATAGTGCTCGAAATAGGTATATAGATGCAAATCGCGGCTCCAGGACCCCAGGTCTGGAGCATCGTAAACGATCCGGCCGATTTCACGCTCCTCGTACGGGTCGGTGTTGCGTGGAACGCCGCTCGCGTTCAGCTTCGACTGCGCGTAGCTCACCACGTCGTCGCGGCGGTCTTCGATCCAGTTCAGCCGCAGTACCTGCTTCCGGTGAACGCGCCAGGCGCCATCGAAATATCCGCCCTCGGCCGCGAGGCTCGTATCCTGTATGTAGCCCAGACCCGGCGCTGCATAATCGCCGATGTGCTGGCCGGTCACGCCGGCCGCGAAGTTGAAGCGCGAAAACGAACCCCAGATGTCGCCATCTTCCGATTTCTCGGTGTTGACGGAACCATAGCGCGCGTAGATTTCGCCGCCCCAGTGCTGCGTGTCGGAGAAGTCTTCCTCGTGCTTGCTGATGATATTCACCACGCCGCCGATAGCGTCGCTGCCATATTGCACCGCGCCCGGACCGCGGACCACTTCCATGCGGTCGATCGCTCCCATCGGGAACTGGTTGAAGAACCCGTTCGGGCCCGAAAAGAGCGCGCCGTTATTGATGCGCAGGCCATTCCAAAGATACAGCACGCGGTTGCCGATCTGGCCCCGAATAATAGGCGATCCCTGTGTGCCGACCTGAGGCGAAAAAACCCCCGGCTCCTCGCGCAGCAACGCATTGGGCGTAGCCGGCTGCCGCTCGTCGAGCATTTCCTCGCTCACCGTGTCGATGGCCTGGGGAATGTAGCCCGCTTCCTCCGGGATCCTCGATGCCGTTACCGTGATGACCGTCCGTTCCAGCACGTTGAGCACGGTCCGTTCTTTCGATTCGCCGCCGGCCTTTTCTTCCGGGACCGACCCGCTCGCCGCGCTGGCTGCCGCCTCCGCCTGGGCTGTATCCTGGGTCTTGTTCTGGTCCGTATGCTGCGCCAACGCGCCGGAAAGTCCTCCAAGAAACAGCAGACAGAAAACCGGGATGGCGACCCTTTCTGTCCTCATGTAGCCGTCCTCCGATTGCTGGATGCGGCCCGAAGCTAAACTACCATCGGTGCCGTACATGTAGGTTACCGGCAGATTAAGATGCCGTCAATATGTCCGAGGTATAGCGTACTCCCAGTACTTCCCCACAGACCGTACGATTGGACCCAACGGATATCGGTAACCTATTGATAACGTTCGTGCTTGCGTGGCCGTCAAACGTGCCCCAACCAAGCTGCTTGGCAATCGGATCGATCCTCGCGCGGCAGCCAAACGCGGGCCGCCCCGGCGGACCCTAAACCTCTTGGTAGCGTTCCGGGAAAGGCTGAAGGCGATCCACGCCCTGGCGCGCCGTCCCTTTTAGGGGTCGGGCACGCCCATCCGCGCCGGTAAAATCGTTCAGTCCAGGCTGGCCCGCTCTCGCCCCCTGCTCCGCACGCGCCGTGCGCTTCAGCGGAATGCAGCAAACAGTCTTCCGCGCTTCATCCCGCACGATAAGCGTATCGACATCGAATACGCGCCGCAGCGTTTCCTCCGTCAGTACTGCATCCGGCGCGCCGGATGCGATGATCTTCCCGGCGCGGAGGGCGAAAAGGCGGTCTGCGTATCGAGCCGCCAGGTTCAGGTCGTGCAGCACCAGAACGATGCTCATTCCCAAGTCCCGATTCAGCCGGACAAGCACGTCCATGACGTCGAACTGATGCGCCATGTCGAGGAAAGTGGTCGGCTCATCCAGGAGTAGATACCGGGGCGCCTGCGCTACCGCCATCGCGATCCACGCCAACTGTTTCTGGCCCCCGCTGAGCTGACGTACAAGGCGGTGGCGCAACTCGCCGATTCCCGCCATTTCCATCGCGTTGCGTACCGCGGTTTCGTCTTCCGCACAGAGCGATTCCAGGAAGCGCCGATGCGGGTAGCGGCCGTGCGACACAAGTTCCTCAACCGTCAGATCGCCGGGCGCATGCCGCTCCTGAAAAAGGATCCCGAGTTTCCTGGCTAGTTCGCGCGTGGGGATCGTCGCTATGTCGAGTCCGTCTAGAACGATATTGCCCGACTCCTGTGGAAGCTGGCGCGCCAACGTCTTGAGGAGAGTACTCTTGCCGGAGCCGTTCGCTCCAACCAACGCGCTGATTTTCCCTTGGGGGATCTGCAGCGACTCGCCATCGATGATCAGGGGCTCGCGCGGACCGTACCGCACGCGGAGCCTCTCTCCGGTCAAACCGTCCCGGTGTGAAGTTAAGCGTTTCATGGCTTTGCAAAATTGCGGCGTTTCCGCATCAGGAACAGGAAGAACACGCCTCCAAACAGGCCCGTGACGACGCCCACGGGCAACTGCGTCGGGCTTACGACCAGCCGGGCGAACGAATCGGCGCTCACCAACAGCGCCGGCCCGGCGAACAGACAACCTATCAGCAGCCGCCAGTGGGCGCTTCCCACCAGGCTTCGCACCACGTGAGGCACGATGAGGCCGACGAAACCCACCAATCCGGCGACCGCCACCGAAGAACCGGCCGCCATGATGGCTACGGCCGACATCAGAAAGCGCGTCCTCTCCACCGCCATTCCCAGCGCGCTCGCGGGTCCGTCTCCCAGCGCCAAAACATCCAGGTTCCGCGCGCCCGCAAGCCCCAGAACGACGGTGAGCGCTGTCCATGGCGCCACCAGACGCAACTGTCTCCAATCCGCTCCCGTCAGGGTTCCCGCCGTCCACGCCAGGGCATTCTGAAATACGTTCGCGTCCCGTGCGTAAAAGAAGATGGCGGTATGCAGCGACCCCGCGATGGCGGCGACGATGACGCCGGCCAGCACCAGGCGGACCGAACTGGCGCCCCGATTCCAGGCGATCGCGTAGACCATCAGAAACGCCAATCCGCCCCCAGCCATCGCAGCCAACGGAAGAAGCGAGAGCCACGCCGGAAAGAAAACCATCAGCACAAGAGCCGCCAGGCCCGCGCCCGAACTCACGCCCAACAGGTAAGGGCTGGCCAGTTCATTCCTCGTGACCGCCTGGAAAATACTGCCTGAATACGCAAGGTTCGTCCCCACCATGATGCCTACCAACACGCGGGGGAGGCGGACGTTCCAAACGATCAGCGTCGCGGTGGCCAGCGGCTGGCCTTGGCTCAGCCCGCGCGCCTGCGCGAACGCTTCGCCGAGAAGCAAGCGCAGCAGAATCGCAGGTTGCCGCCAGACTCCCGAATCCGCCAGGGCAGCCCAAGCCTGGGCCGGGGTCATCCCGTAGGACCCGAACGAAAGCTGAGCTACGGCCGCCAACGCGACGATGCCGGCGGACACGGCGATGAGCCATGTCATGGCCTTGCTCCGGCTCTCGTGGATGGCGGCTGGATTATTGAGCATCTTGCCTCAGGATGTCGGCAACGCGGCGGCGATCGAAGAGTTGTTCCGCCGCTAGGTAGTTCTGGTCGTCACGATAGGGGCCGAAGAGATCGGGGTAAATCTGCTTCGCCGCCATTTCGATCTGAAAAAGATAGAAGATGGGCCCCTGGAGCGGCGTGCCTCCCGGATAAACCCGCCCGGAGCGAAACGCGCTAAGACGCTGGATCAGCGGATCGTCCCGCAACGCAAGCAGCCTCTCGTAATCGGCGCGGGAAGTCCCCGCTTTCCCGGCCGGATAGATGGCGAACGGCACGATCAGCACATCGGGGTTGAGCGCGAGCAGTCCCTCTTTGTCGAGCGCCGCGGAGGCCGATCCCCCGTACGTGTGCGCCGCGATCGATTCGAAGGCGTCCCGAACTCCAACATCCCGATACTGCGCCTGTCCGAAACCGCCGCGGTCGATGCTGTAGGGCGTGAACCGCTCATTGCCGTAGTAGATCAGTCCCACTCGCGGGCGTTTCTCTACCGGGGGCAGCTTCGCCTGGATCTTGCCAACCATGTCGTCGTAAACGGCCTTCAGTCGAGCTATGGTTTCGGCCCGCCGGTAGACCTCGCCCACTTTGGCAGCCAGTTCCCACAGCGAGTAGTACTCGTATTTCGCCTTGCCCGTGTAGCTGTTGTCCCGGCTGTAGCGATTGGCGAAGAACGGCCCAACGTTGCGCGAGATCTCCTCGACGTCGGATTGGCGCCATCCGCGGCTCGCGGCAAGCTGGAGCGGATCGATGTGGTGGACGTCGGCGTGGAGGGAATAGAACAGCTCCTTGTCGAACGTGCCCCCCGCTCCGCCCGATAGAAAAGCCAGGCGGCGAGGATCGATGCCGGTCTTGAGGCCGCCCAGTTTGGCGTAGAAGCCGTCGTAGAAGTTATTCTGATAACCGGTGGCGATCAGTTTGGATCCCTGCCCCAGAGCCACCAGCGTGTCGTTGTAATTCGCATCGAGCGTCACCACTCTTCGCGGGACGCGTTTGAAGCGCACCTCGCCCATGGGCGACATGCTTACCGAGTAGGGAGCTTCCCCCGCGGCCGCCTCGCGCAAGGTGCGAAACACCGGGCCGTTGCCCCAGGTCGCCAACCCGATCGCGGCGAGCGCCGCGGCGCCGCAGACCAGCGCTGCGAAAACCGCTACCCTTGCCTTGACGGATTTCATAGGCGGCGCCCTCCTGGCAGGGTCATTTCCGGCCCACCAGAATGAAGGGAGCGCTGGGATTGATGCCGAGGGAGCGTTTCCGTTTGCGCAGAGCCGCGCGGGCTGCGACTAATTCATCGACGGGAACGCGCTCGATATCCTTCAACCCCGCGGCTTCCATCACCACCCGCAAATCGCCGGAAGTGTGATCCATGAAGGGTAAGTGGCTGAGGGCTTCACGATGCCGCTTATCCACCGCTAGCAGCTTCGCCCGCGCCGGAGGTCGGTGGCCGCGCCTCGGCCTCGACCCTTCCGGATGCTCATGTCCGATCAGGACAAGCCGGCCTTCGGGCGCCAGCATTTCCACCCAGCGCCGGACGGCGTAGCCGGGATGCGGAAGGGTGAACAGCACGAACCGGCTGGAGATCACGTCGAAGCGCTTCTTTGAAAGCGGCGGAGCTTCGGCGTCGCCTTCGAGGAAGGTAATGGGCAGATTCTTTTCCGCGGCGAGCGCCCGGGCTGCGTCGATCATGCCGGGGGAGAAGTCCACCCCCGTCGTTTTCGCGCTCAATTCGGCCCACAACTGCGCGATGGTTCCCGGACCGGTGCCGAGGTCGAGCGCAGTCCGCAGAGGCGCACCGGCGGCGGCTCGCCGCAGCGCGTCCTTCCAGGCGCGACGGCAAGCGTCGTCGGCGAAATCGGCGTTGAGTCCGGAACTGGTCCAGCCGTCTACGCGCTGCGGGAGGCTCCAGCGCTCTCGAATCGCTTCTTTCAACTGCTCGGCGGTAGGCGCGGGTTTTGGTTTCGTGAGGGTCGGCATGTACTCCCCTAAAATATGAATTTCACGGCGCCTTGCATGATCCGGGGATCGAGCGCCGTGGTGATCCGGCCGAAGACGTTGCTGTTCATGGCAGTGGCCGGATTGCCAAGACGCGTGTGATTCATCAGGTTTAGCGCCTCGGCGCGAAAGACAAGCTGCCGGCCCTCGCTAACCGGAAACGCGCGCGACACGCTCATATCCAGATCCCACGACCCCGGTCCCACGATGGTGTTTCTGCCAAGATTGCCGTAGCTTCCGGAAGCTGCCTTGGCGAACGCGGTTGTGTTGAACCACTGGAGAATCGTCGGGTTGCTTACGTTCGGGTTGCCGGCCAGATTCGGCCGGTCGAGCACGGAGCCTTCGCCGGCCAGCGCGTTGTCGGACCCAACGGTTACATTCAGCGGAGCGCCGCTTGAAGCGGTGAAGATTCCGGCGGCCTCCCAGTTGCTTACGATTCGACGCACCAACGGCTCGCCGAACGAAAGGCTCCGCGCGACGAACGAGGCATTAAGGATCTGCCGCCGGTCGATGGCGCAGTTGCCATACTCGCCAGCCCGGTTATTGGGGTTCTGATACTGGTTGCCGATGCCGCCGCCGTTGCTCTGGTCTCCTTCGCCGACGCAGTGGGACAGCGTGTAATTGACCAGAGCGGTGAAGTGGCCGGAGAGCCGGCGCTCGGCGGCGACCAGCAGCCCGTTGTAGTTGGCATTGCCGCCATCGTCCAGCATGGAGACGCTGCCGAGGAGCTGCCCCTGCGCGGGATTGGCCAGATAGAAAACGCGGCGCTGGTTGACATTGGCGAGGGTGGAACACGCACCCGCGGCAGTGAGCCCGTATTGCCCGGCCGTGCAGTTGCCGGGGATATAGACGGCGGGATTGATCTCATGGGCCAGCCAGAGATGGGTCGTCTTGTTACCCATATATGTGGCCGAGAGGTGCAGGTTCCTGCCGATCTGCTTTTCAAACGCGATGTTCCACTGCTGCACGTACGTAGACCGCACATGCAGAGGCATCGAGACATAGGAGCCGCCCGTGGGAAACGCGAAATTCGAAGGGGGCGGCGTTTGCGTGGGGAACGGATTGCCGCCCGGATAACCCAGCCAGGGGTTGGAGAGTCCGCCGGACGGCGCGTTGAGCGTGATGGATTCTCCCCAGGGCGAATTCTGCGGGAAACCGCTCATCATCCACGTCCAGGGCGAATCGTAGAAGATCCCGTAGCCGCCGCGAATTGCTTCAGCGCCCTGGCCCCGCGGATCGAAGACTACGCCTACGCGCGGGGAGAAATCGGCGAGCCGCTGGGAGGTATCCGAGTCGCCGGGAAAACCGGCGTCGCCGTGGAAGAACATGCCGGCCGGCGCATTCGGGTATACCTTGCTGTGTATTCCCTGATAGAAGGCATCCGGCTCAAAGATGCTGACCATGTCCTGTTTGTGATGCTGCGGAAGGAACGGATCCCAGCGCAGTCCTGCGTTGACCGTCAGCGTCCGGCGGACTCTCCAGTTGTCCTGAACGTAGAGAGAAGGGCTGTTCAGCCTGTCGTAGGCCACCTGCCCGTTCCCCTGCAGCACCGTGGCGGGAGAACCGATCATGAAATCCGCGAGCGCGTTGCCGGTGATGGAACCGTTAAAAGTGAATCGCGGGTTCATCTGGAAGGGGCCGAGACCGTTGAGTTGCGTATGAATCCAGTTGAAGCCAGCCAGGATCTGGTGCGACCCGCGGGTCATGTTGATGCCTTCGGAGAGATTCAGGGTGTTGTTGACGAAGTAGCCGCCGATCCCGCCCAGGGAGAAGTAACCGCTGGCCGAGACCTGTCCCGTGTAGTCGGGAACCATGGACGTTACCTTCGATCCCAGATCCGTCAGCGTGGGCGTGCCGGGCGCGTTGATGCGCTGCATCATGGAGCGCGTGAATGCGGCGCGGAACGAGCTTACGGTGGCCGGGTTTAGTACGCGGGTATCGCCGGCGATGATCGACTGAACCCGGCCCGCCTGCCCGGTGGCCGCGGTCGTAATCAGGTCATTGGTGTAGTAGCTGGGCGCGGCGTAATCGGCGACAAACCAGCGGCCGAAAATAGTGTCGCTCGCCGTGCGCTGCCAGTCCACCCTGCCCATCCCCTGCTCCTCGGTATTGGGCGCCGGAATGCCGTACCGGATCGTACCGCAGGAATCGGTGGAGACCGGCATCAGCGCGACGATTTTAAGCGCGACGGGATTGAACAGAGAGGGGTTGATCCGATTGCCGGCAAACGGCGCTTTGAGCGTTGTCGTCTTTCCCGCGTTACAGGCCGGCGACAGAATCTGCGTGAGATCTCCGGCCAGCACGGCCGCCGTTGGTACATAACTGACGCTGGTGGGCGGATCGGACTTTACGATTGTGCCCTGATAGGCGGCGAAAAAGAACAACTTGTTTCTTACCACCGGGCCGCCCACGGTTCCCCCGAACTGATTTCGCTTCAGACTGTCGCGGCTGGCTGCGAAGAAGTTCCGCGCGTTGAACAAGTAGTTCCGGACGAACTCGAAGGCGTCGCCGTGAACCTGGTTCGTGCCGGACTTGGTGACCACGTTCACGGCTCCGCCGGAGTGATTTCCATAATTCGCCGGAAGAGCGTTCGTCTCCACCTTGAATTCCTGAACCGCGTCCGGGAACGGCATGGGCAGGCCGTAGCTGTTGTCGATATCGTTATTCGATCCGCCGTCCAGCAGGAAGTTGGTTGCCGTGCGGCTTCCGCCGGCCACTGAGAACGAGGAATCGCTCGGGTAGTGCCGGGTGTCGGCGTTGGCTCCGTTGAATGTGGAAACGGCGGCTCCGGCCAGCGTGATGAATTGCGAAACCTGGCGGCCGTTCAGAGGTAGATCGACCATGCGATTCTCATCGATCACCTGGCCAACTCCGGCGCTCGCGGTCTCGACCATGCCGGCATTCGCCTTCACCGTGATTTCGGTCTGGATCGCGCCGACCTGAAGAGAAAGGTTGATCCGTGGATTGAGGTCAACCTCCAACACGATGCCACTCTGCACGAAGCTGCTGAAGCCCTCTCCGACTACTTTCAACTGGTACGATCCCGGGGGCAGGTTGGCGATGCTGTACTCGCCGGATGCGTCGGCGAAGACGCTTCGCGCTTGGCCGGTACCGGTGTTGGTCAGTGTGACGGCGGCATGAGGGACGCCCGCGCCGGCGGGATCTTGCACCAAACCGGAGACTTGCGAGGTGGAAACCTGCGACCAGAGGGCGCCAGCCAGCGCGAGGCAGACGAGGAGTGAGAGACTTCCCCGAATCGCCGGTGATCTATGTGAAAACGACATTTGCATCTCCCCGATAAGACCCGCGCGGGCCGCCGGAATCCTTACCGTACACGTAGATTACCGGTAGATTAAGATTTCGTCAATATGCCCAAAGCATAGGACGGTACTGGTACTCGCCTCGCTTCGCGCCAGCGAAACTGCCTGGCAAGTCATGCGTCGCAATACGTATATTTGTTTTCA
>Ga0182027_10002122_pt1 | contig 32429 bp, 27 predicted proteins | sample 712E1DmetaG_FD_121300 | JGI IMG/M metagenome (GOLD analysis project Ga0182027, IMG submission 121300) | Permafrost microbial communities from Stordalen Mire, Sweden - 712E1D metaG (Illumina Assembly) | ecosystem: Environmental > Terrestrial > Soil > Wetlands > Permafrost | place: Sweden...
GACGCGCGCCAGCGCTGGCTACGGGCGAAGCGCCCCACCATTCGCGACATCGACATCACACAGAAGATCCCGGTCTCCACCATGGCCGAGCTGGTGGGCCCGGCCCGCGAGTAGACGAACCCAACGAAGGAAGGAGAACCATGCCTAGAAAAGCGAAACGCAGAACATGGGGCAGCGGAAGCCTCTTTGAGCGCAACGGACGCTGGCGCGTCGCCTGGCACGAAGGCGGACGCCGGCGCAGCAAGTCCTTCGTTGACAAGGACCTTGCGCAAGCGGCCCTGGCTCAGATCACGGCGGCCGTCGCCCGCGGTGAATCCGGCATGCCCAAGGACTACGCGGGAACGCCCACCCTTGCCGAGCTGGCGCCGGCATGGCTCGCACGACGTGCGAAAACACACCGTGACGCCAAGGCGTGCCGCTCACGGTGGAAGTGCCACCTGTCGGCGTTCTTTGGCCGGTTGCGGCCCTCCGAGGTGGACAGCGGCTTGCTCCGTCAGTTCATCGAACAGAAGCTAGGCGAGGGGCTGTCACCAACGAGCGTGGGGCACTTCATCCGGCATCTCAGCACGTGGTTTGCCGACTTGATCGAAAGCGGGCACCTTGCGACGAACCCGGTGGCGGGCCTACCCCGGAAGACGCGGCGCTTGTACCGCTCCACCTACGACACCACGTCAACGCCCTTCCTGCAGACCACGGCGGCCATCCGCGCCGTGTACCTTGCCCTGCCTGAACCCTACTCGGTGGCGTTTGCCTGCGGCGCCCTGGCCGGGTTGAGAACCGGCGAATGTTTGGGCCTGAGCTGGCCTGACGTTGACCTGGAAGGGCGCAGGCTGCACGTCCGCCAACAGATGCAAGACGGCGCCCTCTGCCCCTTGAAGGATGACGAACCGAGAACCGTTCCCCTGCTAAACGCCTTGCTCCCCATCCTGCAAGAGTGGCGGCTCAAGACGGGCGGCGCGGGCCCCCTGTTCAAGCCCGCCAACCCTCGGCATGGTGGGCGGCCTGACCTCGGCTCGCCGTCGGAGTACATCCGGCCCCACACGCTGCACAAGTACCTGAAGAAGGCCCTGGACGTGTGCGGGTTGCCGCGCATTACCTGGTATCACGCGACGCGACATACCTTTGCGTCTCAGTGGGTCATCAACGGGGGAAGCATCGAAACCCTGTCCAAGGTTATGGGCCATTCCTCAACGCTGGTGACGCAAAGGTACGCTCACTTGCGCCTGGACTTGTTCGCCGACAAGATGATGGACGCGATCCCAGTCGACCTTGCGCGGCCGGCGGGCACCGTGGTACAGATGCCGCTCGCCTCGACGGTGCGGGGTGCGGATAGCACCAAGACTGCGCCACCCGATACCGTCGACGCGGCTGCACAAATAGCTTAACGCCTTGAGATTGTTCATGCATTCCGGAGTAGCTCAGTCGGCAGAGCAGGCGGCTGTTAACCGCCGGGTCGGGGGTTCGAATCCCTCCTCCGGAGCCAAGCAGGGTTAGCTGGCTCTACTCCGCACTGCCTATTTCCCGACGCTCATTGGGCCGTCCCCGCCTACGCAGCAGTGACCATGCCTTCTGGCTCGTGCTCTCCCGGCTCTGGTCTCGCTGGGCAGACGTGCTCGTGGTCGTGAAACCACACGCTGTCGCCCGGTGGCACCGGGCCGGGTTCCGTCTCTTCTGGCGCTGGAGGTCGCGCTCGCGTGGCCGAGCCAGGGGCAGCATCTCGCCAGAAGTCAGACAGCTCATCTGCCGGTCTTCGATCGGTACCACTCCCGTGCGCGCGACGGGAATGTCTTCGCTCACTGCTGGGTTCGTTCTGCGCGAGCCCCGCGTCAGTTCGCCGCTGCTGGACCCAGCTCGGCTGAAGCCCTATCAGGCGGCGTCACTAGATTCCGAGAGCTCCTCAGTCAGGCTTTCTATGAGGACTTGAATCTCATCCCTGGATTCAAAGAGGAAATCGCATGTTCCAAGGGAACATTCGAGAGGATAGTCCTTCGTCATCTGCACAAGAGTCCCCAGTTGTAGCTGGATTGCCCTGAGATCATCCGGGGCGACATTCTCGTCAGATGCCTTGCTAGCCGAACCCATTGTCTTGCTCCGTCTTTGGTATCGACACGTTTTCGTCGAGCATGAGCCCTGTCGTTCGACTATGAAGTGGCTGGTCGGTCAAGAGCAGATCTGTCCGCTGCCTCCACCGGAAGAACGGGAGGTAGGCTTTGTGGCAGTTGTGAGCGAAGACATTCCCGAGATCTGTGTACGCAACTGCGCCCCCTCAAAAAACATCATTAGGGTTTTGGCTGGCGGGTGATCTCCGGCAAGTGATCCTTTCGCGATGATGAACAACCTCGTGGCTACGTCACGGACGCGCCGCGCCTACGACCATCGACTCCGAGAGCAGGTGATCCGGTGCGAGACGAATGCTGCGGTACGCAACCCTGCGGAATTCGAACCGCTTTCGAGATGGGGCACAGAGATAGCGGTGCTGGCCGTCGACTTCAGGCGCAAACCCTCCACCCAGAACATGGCCGCTCGCCGCACGTCGTCGCGGCTTGAACGCCAGCCTCGTGGTTCCAGGCGAGAATGCCGCTGTGTGCGCGGCGGAAAGAGTGACGACCGCTATCCTCCGCCCGCTCAAAACAGAAATTCGAACCTAGGGCGCTTTTTGTGCAATAATTTGGCGTTTCGCAAAGACAAGGGACTACATCTGTCCGAATATGAAGGAGAAGACATGCGTACATTCGGCACTTTCTTGGCAGTAGGAATTCTGGCTCTGACGACTGGATGTGGCAGCGGCGGCAGCAGCGCGCCCACGGCGACCGACACGACAACCACCACCTCCACGGCGACCGATACAACAACCTCCACCTCGATAGGCAGCGGACGCACCGCTAGTAACGGCGGTCAGTGCCCGGCGAGCAGCGGCGGCCAGAGCTGCACGGGCGAGGCTGCCTACGAAGCCTGCGCGATGAATGCCTGCGGCGCCCAGTACCAGGCCTGTTTCGGCAGCAACTATGCGAGTGGCAACTTCACTGGCGGCGCCTGCGCGGATTTCATGACCTGCGAGTTGCAATGTCCCTGCGACTCGACCGCGACGACGTGCGAGACGAATTGCTCGACCCAGTACCTCATGACCGCAGCAGGAGTAACCTGTGCGACCTGCTTCGCGACCCTTTCGGCCTGTGTGACCGCGGCAAAGACCCCGCCAACAGGAACGGGAACATGCGCACCGCCGGTTTGCACCACCACGTCCACGCCGACGAGCACGGCGACCATCACAGCAACCATTACAGCGACCTCCACCTCGACGGCGACCGGCACCAATTGCGCCGCGCTGCAGGCGTGCTGCGCGACCATTCCTAGCGCCGGGGTTGCGGCATGCCAGGCCTCCGTAACCAACGCAGCGGGGGTCGACACAACCTGCGCATTGGCCGTCTCAGAATTCCAGCAAGCTGGATTCTGTCGGTAGCAAGTCAGAATTATTGGATGTGCAACGGCGAAGTGGGGCGACCTGCTTCGCCGTCATGTTGCACGCCCGGTGGCACGACCAACTGGCGCCACCTTGGCGCCGCCTACTTGGCGAGGCCGATCTGCTTCATGAACTCCTGGTTGTCCCAGAACAGGTATTCCTCGTCCATGACGCCATTCTTCCAATGGCCGATGGTCGCCATCTGGATCTTGTAGGCCTTGCCGGTCGGCCGGATGGGCCTGGCCTTGCCGGTGGGCATCGGCTGCGTGAAGGTCCCTTCCATAACGCCAATCACGGCTGTCCAGTCGCGCTGTCCGATCTTCACCGGGTGCTCCTTGATCCGGGTGTCGGGCGCCCACACGAACATCGCCTTCAGATCCTCAATGTGCTTGTCGATGCCTTCGGTCGTGTGTCCGTCGGGCCAGTGCACGATGACGTCTTGCGAGTGGCTGCGGTGAAGCTCGGACCACTTCTCTCCGGAGAACACGTTGTAGTCGAGGTCATCGAAGGTCCTGAGGTGACCGCTCACCAGCTTCTGCTCGGCTTCGTGCTGCGCGGCCATGTCTCTCATCGCACAGCCAGCGGCGACGAAGCCGAGTGCCAAGGTGAAAGCTACGGTCTGGGTGGTTCTTCGACTCGCTGCCATTTGAATCCTCCTTGCTTGCGGTTGAACTTCGTTCGGCGGTCCCTGGATGCAGTCCGCGCGGTCTCGGATGCAGTCTGCCACACCACCTGTCAGGATCTAATCGAGGCAGAGAAGACGGGTCCTTCAGCGTCAAGCGAAGGCTCGCGTGGGCAACCACACCGGGTTGGCCGCGGCGGCTGCAGTTGCGCCGCCAAGAATCCAGAATCCCCCTAGCGCGCTGGGCTAGTCGCTCGCCCGGCCGGCGTCGCGGTAAGGGGAGCCGGTTTGATAGAGTGCGATCTGCGCCCGCAGGTGATTGGCCAGCGCCGTCCGGTTCTGGGTGGTGGCTAGCTGCAGCGCCCGTTCGGCCGTGGTTTTCGCCTCGGGGAACCGCCTGCCTTCGGCGTAGGCGGCCGCCAGAGTCGCGATGAACATCGGATTGTGGCCGTCGGAAAGCCGCTGCGCCTCCTCGGCTAGCCCGATCGCCCGGACGCCGTTTCGAACCGACGCTTCCGGGCTGGTAGCCAGTACCCAGGCCAGACTGTTGCAGGCCGGTGCAAAGTCGGGCTGGATTTCCAGCGCCTTCTGATAGTGAGCGATGGCTTCTCGCACTTGTCCCCGTTGCTGGAGAAGTTTGCCCAGGTTGTGGTGGGCCAGGGCATAGTCGGGGCGGATTTCCAGTGCCTTCTGGTAGTGAGCGATCGCCTCATCCACCTGGCCCTTCTGCCAGAGAACGCCGGCGAGATTGTTGTGCTCCTCGGCGTGGTTGGGGTGGATTTCCAGCGCCTTTTGCAGATGAGTGATCGCTTCATCCACCTTTCCCTTGCGGAGAAGAGCGGCGCCGAGGCTGTGGTGGGCCTCGGCATAGTCGGGGTGGATTTCCAGCGCCTTCTGGTAGTGAGCGATCGCCTGATCCACCTGGCCCTTCTGACGAAGAATCTCGCCGAGGTGGTAGTGGGCCATTGAATAGTTGGGCTGGATTTCCAGCGCCTTCTGGAACTCAGCGATCGCCTGATCCACCTGGCCCTTCTGGGAGAGAACCCCGCCGAGATTGTAGTGGCCGGTTGCATAGCCAGGCTGGATTTCCAGCGCTCTCTGGTAGTGAAACATGGCCTCGTCCGTCTGGCCCTGTTCGAAGAAGACATTGCCGAGATTGTTGTGGGCTAGCCAGGCGTTTGGATTCGCGGTGACTGCGGCCTGCCAAAAAGTTCCAGGGTCGGCATAGATCCCGCACTGCCTCCAGGTCAATCCACCCAGCACCACCAGCAGGGCTCCGCCCACGGCCGCTGCCAGGAACAGACGTCTTGTCCCCAGCAAGCCGCAGGCCACAGTGATTGTTGCTGCCGCCAATGAAAGCGGGCCGATGATCGCAAAGTATTGCCAGTGGTCGGCCACCAGCGATAGCGCCATGAAACCAATGTCAAGAAACCCCAGGACCGGCAGGAGCATCACCACGAAGTAACCCAAAGCCAAGAGCGGGCCTCGGCCCCAGCCTCGTCGGCAGCGCCAGAATGCCAGAAATGCTCCCACCAGCAGAAGGCCCGGCAGGTATGACCACCACTGCCCCCCATCAATCTGCCAGCGCGGATAGATGGTGCTCAGACCGAACGGCAGCGCCGCCTTGTAGAGATAGAACCACACCGCCCATCCGGCTCCTGCCAGCCGCGCCCAGAAGCTGTCGGTGCGCACGATGTCGGAGCCGATCGCCCGATGAGACTGGAACCAGAAAGAGAGCAAACCCACGGCGACTGCCGTGACGAAAAACGGCACGCTCTGCCACAGGTCCCTGCGCCCAACCCGCCTCCGCCGCCACCAAGCCAACCCCAGCAGCACCAGCGGCATGGGCGCCACTACGGTCTTGCTCAGCAAAGCCAGAAGGAAGGTGGTCAAAGAGAGCCAATACCAGCGCCATTGAAGGTTGAGGGTTGAGGGTCCGGCGCCGTCGGCAAAGCCAGCGGCCAGCGGCGAGGGGCCGGAGTCAAACCGCAAGTACCACAACAGGCTCAAAAGGAAGAAGAACATCGCCAGGGTGTTCTTCCTCTCGGTAATCCAAGCGACGGATTCCACGTTGACCGGATGCACGGCGAAGAGCGCCGCCGCTAGCCAGGCTCCCGGGAGATTCAGCCGCTTCAGCGCGCGCCACAACAGAACGGCATTGAGTGAGTGCACGAGCACGTTGACCAAGTGGTAACCCAGCGGGTTGGCGCCCCACAGCCGCCATTCCACCCACAACATGGTCGAGGTCACGGGGTAGTAATCCACCGGCTCGGTGCTGAACCAGAATCGGTACAGTCCATCTGCCCGGTGGATGAGGGGATGGTTTACGACGAAGCTGCCATCATCCCAGATGAGACCAGCGTGCCATACCGGCAAGTAGGCAACGATCGTGGCGCTCACCAGCAGCAAGGCGAACAACCAAGGCCGATTCGCCACCGCGCGCAGAAGTCCCGCCATTCCCTCGGCCAACGGACGTTCCGGGCCGCTGCCAGCGTCGCGGGCTCCCTCAGGCTTGACGGCCCGGCGATGTCTTGGCCGTTTCATACAGCGTCAGCTTACGTATCCCCATGATGAAGATCAACGATGGAGGCCACCTGTGTCAGTCGAACTGGACCGATCGCTTGGTGAACGCCCCCTCCAGCCAGAAGCCGGTGATGGGGAAACTCGTCGCGGGTCGTCTATCGCCGACCGCTCCAGCAGCCACGAGCAGAGGTGCGTAGTGCTCCCAGGTCGGCAGGGCCATCTCGGCCGCCGGGGCGCGAGCCTGGAAACCCATGAGCGCGTCGACATCGAAGCGCAAGAGAGCGTCGGCTGCCCAGGCGTCGAACTCCTTCGCCCATTGGGGGATGCCGGGGCGGAACGCGTACCGCATGTTGTGCGTGATAAAGCCGCTGCCGAACACCAGCACCCCTTCGTTGCGAACTGGCGCGAGCGCCTGGCCAAGTTCAAAGAGTAGGTGAGCGTCGAGGCCAGGCATCGAAATCTGCAGCACGGGGACATCGGCGTCGGGGTACATCGCCACGAGCGGGACATAGGCCCCGTGGTCGAGCCCGCGCTTTGGATCGTCGGCAACCGCGATGTCTTTCTGGCGTAAGAGATCACGGACGCATGCGGCGAGTTCGGGTGCGCCGGGAGCGGGGTACTGGGTGTGGTAGTAGCGATCGGGGAACTGGTAGAAGTCGTAGACGAGCGGCACCGTCCGGGTTGCACCCAATGTGGTCGGCCGCTCTTCCCAATGCGCCGAAACCATGAGGATGCTCTTCGGCCGCGGCATCGCCTTCGACCACGCGGCGAGCTCAGCCATCCACACGGCGTCATCGAGCAAGATGGGCGCGCCGTGGGCTGCGAAGATGACGGGCATCTGTCCGCTCGGTGGGTTGGGTTCACTCTGGGTTTGCATCATGCTCTCTCGCTCACTTTCGGTGAAGAGGCTGACCAGTCCGAGGCCAATCACGGTCTTGGGCAGGGTCATCCGGAAGCGCTCGGGGGGGGGCTGCCGTCGGTTCGCGCCTTTGTCGCCATTGCCTGACAAGCATGTCCTGGCGAACCTCCGTGGGCCATGGGCGCGCGTCGATTCAGAACGGCGCCTTTTGAATAGTGCTAGGCTGAAGCCTATGAAATGCAGTGCGAGTGCAACCTGGTTGGGAAGACTCGCGGCTTTGCTGCTCGGCTGGTTCGCGATGGCTGGCTGTACGAAAACCACGACGGTGCGGCTGGGCTTGCCCGAACTGCGGACTGTGCCACACGTGGACCTGCAGCGGTACCTCGGGACCTGGTACGACATCGCCAGCTTCCCGCAGCGATTCCAGCTTGGCTGCACCGGCACGACCGCCACTTACACGATCCGCGGCGAGGGAGAGATCAATGTGCTCAACCGCTGCCGCAAGGGCTCGCTTACCGGTAAGCAGGATTCGGCTCAGGGCCGCGCCCGTGTTGTCGACCCAGCCACGAACGCCAAGCTCAAAGTTAGCTTCTTCAGGCCGTTCTGGGGCGACTACTGGATTATTGATCTTGGCGCAAACTACGAATACGCAGTCGTCGGTCACCCAAGCCGCGACTACCTGTGGATCCTCAGCCGCACAAAGACGATGGACAGCAACGTGTACGAGGGGATTCTTGGACGGCTAAGAGAGCAGGGCTACGAGGTGGCGCGGCTGAACCGGACGCAGCAGTGAGCACCCACTACCCGATGCCCTCGAAGAGAACCGTCGAGAGGTAGCGTTCGCCGGAGTCAGGCAGAATGGCCACGATGGTCTTGCTGGCAAACTGCCGCAAGCCGGCCAGGCGTACCGCCACTGCGGCGGCTGCCCCGCTGGAAATGCCTGAGAGGATGCCTTCCTCGCGCGCCAGTCGGCGCGCGGTCTCAACCGCCTCCTCGTCGGAAACCTGCTCCACCTGATCGACCAGGCTGAGGTCGAGGGTGTCGGGTATGAAACCGGCGCCGATGCCCTGGATCTTGTGCGGCGATGGCTTCAAAGGCGCGCCACTGCGCATCTGCGTGATGACCGGGCTCTTGGCCGGCTCCACCGCCACGGAATGCAGCGGCTTTCCCTTGACCTTCTCCCAGAAGCGCGAGATCCCGCTAATGGTGCCGCCCGTGCCCACGCCCGAAACCAGCACGTCCACCTTTCCGTCGGTGTCCTGCCAGATCTCAGGCCCGGTGGTCTGCTCGTGGATGCGCGGGTTGGCCGGATTCTTGAACTGCTGGGGCAAGAAGTAGCGCGCCGGATCCGAGGCCGCCAAGGCTTCGGCCCGTTTGATGGCGCCGGGCATGCCTTCCGCCCCTGGTGTCAACATCAAATTGGCGCCGAAGGCGGCCAGCACGCGCCGGCGTTCCACGCTGAAGGTCTCGGGCATGCACAGGGTCAGTTTGTAGCCGCGTGCCGCGCACACAAAGGCCAGAGCGATACCGGTGTTGCCGCTGGTGGGTTCGACAACCTCGACCCCGGGTTTCAGCACGCCCCGTTCTTCCCCGTCTTTTATCATGGACGCGCCGATGCGGCACTTCACGGAATATGCAGGGTTGCGGCCCTCGATCTTTACCAGAACCGTGGCCTTGGCCCCGGCGGTGAGGCGGTTCAGCCTGATAAGGGGTGTGCGACCAATCGACAGAGAGTTGTCAGCGAAAACGTTCGACATGGTACCTATCTCCTTTCCGTAACGACTATTGGGCTGACTGAGTTCACCCTAGCGCGAGGGCCTGGTTGAGCGCCTCGACCAGATCGTCGGGATGCTCCAGCCCGATGGACAGGCGGATGAGGTCGGGGGTAAGGCCGGACTCGCACGAATTGTCGGGCGCAATGCAGGCACCCAAGTTGCGCAGGGGCACGGTGCGCACCCGCATGCGCACCCGCAGAGCGAAGGAGATGGGGGCGAGCGGCTCGGGCAGATCGTGGGCCCAGCGCAGGCCGTGGTAGTTGTTGTCTGGCTCATTGAAAAGCTTGAAGCGTGGATCTTTCCAGTTGAACCTACCCGCATCGGTCACGCTGCCACCGATGGCGGCGCTGTGGCCACCCAGCCACTTGGTCAGCTAATTGATGACGATGTCGGCACCGTGCTCGATGGTTGGATGCGGTTGGTGGCGGTTCGTCACAGGCCGCGTGACTGCGCCTGGCGCGAACCATGGGACGCGCTGCCCCGAGTGAATGGCGGCGGGACATCTGCGGGGCACGTGGTAAGAGTTACCCTCGATTCACTATGCGCCCGAGTATTGTACGCAACCCCGTGGGGTCTGAGCGCGACGTCAGCGTCGGCCCGTGGTGCGATGGCGAGCGGGCGCGGCGCTACGACTGTGCTGGCAACCGTCACTTCTACGGGACGCTGCTGACAAGACTGGTCGCCGGAGCTGGGCCCTTTCCTCAGGGGCGTGGTCTTGACCTGGGTTGTGGCAGTGGCTTTGCGACCGAAGGGCTCTTGCAGGCGTTTCCTACTCTCGCCTGGCAGGGCGTGGATGTGTCGGCGCCGATGCTCGCGCGGGCGACGCGCAAGCCGGCCCTCTCGGCGGTTTCGCTGTGCCACGCGGCTGCCGAGGCGTTGCCTCACGTTGCGGGCTCGTTTGCTGTGGTGGTCTGCAATTTCTCGTGGCACTGGTTCCAGCCCTCCGCTGGGGAGGAGGTTCTGCGCGTGCTGCGGCCGGGAGGTTGGTTTCTGGTGAGCGCACCCTTGCGCCATTTCAGCAGCGCAGAGGGGAATCGCTGGCTGGCCCGGCGGCTGCACGAGCGCCGGAGAAGCTTTCGTCGCTTGGCCAGTCAAGGCGTGCGGATCGAGGAAATGGCCCAGCTGTTGCCAGGCGACATGCGCATTCATCGTCTGGAGTCGGTCGTGATTGAGGAGCGGTTTCCCGACGGTCGGGCGCTAGCTGCCACCCTGGAAAGCCGTGGATCGCTGCAGGCAATTTTTGGTGACAGCGACCTAGAGCCATTCACCGACGCACCCGCGGGCGGCGTGGCTTTCGAGTGGCACGTGGGGTTGCTGCACGCACAGGTCAGGACGTGACACGTGATCCGGGCTCGGTGGGCCACGGCATTTCAGCCGGTCTGGCCGCTGGCCGCGTGGCCGCAGATCTGATCGCGGGCGAGCATCCCGCCGAGGCTGAGGTTCTTTCTCCCGGCCGTTTCTAGATCCGCAAACAGCCCCTTGCGGGGTTGGCATGGCGCTGCTATTGCCTTGCACGAACTCATGAAACGCGTCGTCGTCGCCGGCGCCGGAATCTCCGGCCTGTCGCTTGCTTTCGAGTTGGAACGACTTGGCGTCTCCGCGCTGGTGCTGGAGAGTGGGCGGCGGGCCGGCGGCAAGATCGAGACCGATCGCCGCGACGGCTACATCTGTGAGCGCGGGCCGGCCAGCTATCTCGACCGGCACAACAGCATCACGCCCCTGGCGCGCAGCTTGGGCGTTGAAGCTCGCGTGCTGCCGGCCTTTGATGCTGGCGAGCGCCGGCTGGTAGTGGCGGATGGCCGTCTGCACGACACCCCTCTTGATGCAGTGGCATTCTTCCGTTCGCGGCTGCTGCCTGTTTCGGCCAAGCTGCGCATGTTGGCTGACTTGGCCTTGCCGCGTGGCCCTTCGGCGCGTGGGCAGGAGGAATCCGTCACCGAGTTTGCGAGCCGGCGTTTGGGCGTCCTGGCCGGTGAACGACTGCTCCAGCCGCTGGTCTCCGGCTTGTACGCGGGCGATCCCGCTGCGGTCAGCTTGCCGGCCGCGTTTCCCTTGATGGCCGCGCTAGAGCGCGAGCATCGCAGTTTGGTTCTGGGCATGCGCGCTGATCTGAAGCAGCAGCGGGCCAAGCGGCGCGCGGGCAACGATGCGGCCCGGCTGTCGTCGTTCGTGACTGGCCTGGACGAGCTGACCGCGGCGCTGGCCAGTCGACTGGGAGACCGGCTTCGGCTGGGTGCGCGCATTGTGCAGGCGGAGCGCACCGAAAACGGCTTTCGTTTGCAGGTCGAAGAAAATGGAAGCAGCAGCACCCTGGACGCGGACGCGCTGGCGCTGGCCATTCCGGCGCACCAAGCCTGTGCTGTGCTCCGGCCGCTGGATTCCGACCTGTCGGAGATCCTGGCGCGCATCCCCTATGTCCCGGTTGCGCTGGTGCACCTGGGCTATCTCGCCTCGGCGTTGCCACGGCCCGCTGATGCCTACGGATTCTTCGTGCCCGCCTCCGAGCATCTCAAGATCCTCGGCGCCATTTTTGCTTCGGCCATCTTTCCGGATCGCGCGCCGGCCGGTTTTTCGCTGTTCTCGGTGCGCACCGGCGGTGCACGCCATCCTGAGACGGCAAGCCTGCCTGACGAGGAGTTGACGGCCCTGGCCCATGCGGAGCTTGCCGGCCTGCTGGGCCTGACCGGGCCTCCCGCTTTCGCGCATGTTGCCCGTCACGAGCGCGGGTTGCCCCAGTACACCCTTGGGCATATGGACCGAGTGGCCGCCCTGGAGGCTGGCGAGCGGCGCTACCCTGGCCTGTACTTTCACGGCAACGCCTATCACAACGCTGGCGTGCCCGAGCTGGTCAGCCGATCGGGCGAGCTGGCGCGCCGGTTGGCGGAGGAACTTGCACGATGAGAGAAATCCTGGAAGCGGCCCTGCTGCGCGAGCTGGGTGCCACCTGGCGCGAGATCAGCGGCAACCACTTCCGCGGCCGGTTGCGGCCACCCGTGTTTGCCTTGCACGATGCGGGCGCGCGCCTGGGATTTTGGGACCGCCGCAGCCGCACCCTCTCGCTGGCGCGCTCTCTGGTCTATGACCAGTCCTGGGGCGTGGTGCGCGAGGTGCTCAAGCACGAGATCGCCCACCAGTTCGTCGACGAGGTCATGGGCTTGGGCGACGAGACCGCGCACGGCCCGGCCTTCGAGAATCTGTGCCGGCAGCATGGCTTTGATCCTTCGGCGCGCGGGCTGCCCCAGGCTGCAGGAGGCGAGGGCAATCCAGTGCTGCGCCGGATCGCACGCCTGCTCGCCCTGGCCGAGAGCCCCAATCTGCACGAGGCCGAGGCCGCCATGAACACGGCGCAACGGCTGATGCTCAAGCACAACATCGATCAGACGGTAGCCCGGGCTGCCGAGGGCTTCGCCTTCCGGCACGTGGGCAGGCCGAGCGGCCGCATCGAGGCAGCCGAGCATGTGCTGGCAGGCATTCTGGCGCGCCACTTCTTCGTCGAGGTGATCTGGGTGCCGCACTATGTGCCGAGCGAGGGGCGGCGCGGCCGGGTGCTGGAGATCTGCGGTACCCTGTCCAATCTGGAAGTGGCGGCGTACGTGCACGGGTTCTTGCTTGAGACGGCGGAACGTTTGTGGCGTGAGCACAGGCGCCGGCACGGCATCGCCAGCAACCGCGAGCGGCGGCGTTTCATGACTGGCGTGATGATCGGTTTCGACGAGAAGCTGAAGGCGGGCGTTGCCGAGAGCCGGCGCGAGGGTCTGGTGTGGGTGGGCGATCCCGCGCTGGCCGGCTATTTGCGCCAGCGCTATCCGCGCACCACCCGCGGTGCAGGCATCGGCCTCTACCGGACCGAGGCCTATGAGCACGGCCGCAAGGCTGGGCGCGAGATCGTGTTGCAACGGCCGATCCACGGGAGCAGCGAAAGGGGACGTCTGCTGGGCCCGGTGCGGTGACCTAGGGAGCAGCCAAGAGGCAATCCAGCGGGTCGCGAGTCGCGTGGGCGCGGGCGAGAGCGAGTTCGTGGGCGTTACCCGGAGGGCGGAGAGCGTGTCGCGGGCCGCTCACGCGACTCGCCCACGCAGGCCGCTTTGCGCTGGTCGCTACCGCTACCGCTCACGGGCACGCTGGCCGATTTCTGCAGGAAATTCCCCAACCGGCCGCAGTAGACCCTCTATGCGCGGGCGTCAGGTTGGCGTGACGAGCTCAGGAAGCACCTGCGTGGCGATGGAAGGATTCCACACCACCCCGGGCGTGACCGTGTCGTAGTTGCCGTGCAACCAGAAATCAATCACTCACCACGCACCTTCTTCTCGCGACTTCCGATAAACTCACATGGTGCAACTGGTGATCGCCGAAAAACCCTCGGTCGCGCGCGACCTGGCCCGCGTGCTGGGGGTGCGACCGACGGGCAAACACTGCTTTGAGGCCAAGGACCGTGTGATCACCTGGTGTGTGGGTCACTTGGTCGAGCTGGAAGAGCCGGCCAGCTACGACGGCCGCTGGAAGGCTTGGCGGCTCGAAACGCTGCCCATGATTCCCTCGGAGTTCAAGCTGCGGCCGGTGCCGAGCACGCGCGAGCAGCTTCATCAGGTGTGTCGGCTGCTCGGCGACAAGCGTTTTTCCGAGGTGGTCAACGCCTGCGACGCGGGCCGCGAGGGCGAGCTCATCTTTCGCTATGTCTACCAGCTCGCCGGCAGCCGGCTGCCCATCCGGCGGCTCTGGATCTCTTCGTTGACCGACGAGGCCATTCGCCAAGGCTTCTCGACGCTCAAGCCAGGGGCCGAGTTGGAGAAACTAGCGGACGCTGCACGCTGCCGGTCCGAGGCGGACTGGCTGGTGGGCCTGAACGCCACGCGTGCGGTGACCGTCCGCCACCGCACCGGCCCGGATTCCATGCTGTACTCCATCGGCCGCGTGCAGACGCCCACCCTGGCCATTCTGGTGGAACGCGAAAAGGCCATCCAGAACTTCGTGCCGCAGGACTACTGGCAAGTGAAGGCCGAGCTGGCCACGACGGAGGGTGCGCATTTCGCGGCGACCTGGTCGCTCGACAAGGCCACGCGTTTCGCCAACGCGACGGTGGCCACCGAGGTTCGCGATCGATGTCGCGAGCAGGGCGCGGCCAGCGATCCCGAGGGCCCGGTGGTGGAGAGCCTGAAGCAGAGCAAGACCCGCGAGCCGCCGCCGCTGCTCTTCGACCTGACGTCATTGCAGCGAACCGCCAACCGGCGCTTTGGCCTGTCGGCACAAGCCACCCTGGATACGGCGCAGGCGCTGTATGAACGGCACAAGATTCTGACCTATCCGCGCACCGATTCGCGCCACCTTTCGAGCGACATGGCGGGTACCTTGCCAAAGATATTTGCCGGCCTGGCCGAGATCGACGATTACGCGCCCTTCACGCGGACACTCTTGGCGAATCAGCCCCGGCCCAGCAAGCGCTTTTTCGACGACAGCAAGATTCAGGACCACCACGCCATCGTGCCCACGGGCAAGGCAGCCAGGCTGGACGCCCTGGAGCGGAACGAGTGGCGGATTTTCGACCTGGTGGTGCGGCGATTTCTCGGGGCCTTCTATCCCGACGCCGAATTCGCACAGACCGAGGTGGTAGTGCGGGTGGGGCCGGGAGTGCAGAACACGGCGTCCGGAAACCAGCGGCATGAGGCACAAGCGGACAAGTCTGGCGCCTCGTCTGGGGAGGAGGTGCCGCTGGTCTCGGCTGCGCCCCCGCCGCCTGACCGTTTCCTGGCACGAGGCAGGGTGCGGCTGGTCGCCGGGTGGCAAGAGGTGGCTGGCTTTGGCGGAGAGGACGCGGAGGACAAATCCGGGGCAAAGAAAGGCAAGAAGAAGGAGGGCGACGAGGACGAGCCGGCCGTACTGCCACCGCTGGCCGAGGGTCGGCGTCTGGAGGGCAGCTTCGAGACGCTGGCCAAGAAGACCAAGGCGCCCGCGCGGCACAGCGAGGCGACTCTGCTGTCAGCCATGGAAAACGCGGGCAAGACCATCACGCGGCCGGAACCAGGCTCTGCCGGCGGCAGTCCCTCGCGCGATGGAATAGAAGATTTGCGAGGGTTCTCGGACACGCTGGACGAAGAGGAGCTAAGAGCTGCAATGAAGGACAGCGGCTTGGGCACTCCGGCCACGCGCGCGGCAACCATCGAGACCCTGCTCAAGCGCGGCTTCGTGGCCCGCGAAGGCAAGCATCTCAGCGCCACGCCGGTGGGCATCGCGCTCATCGACGGGTTGCCAGTGCCCAGCCTGGCCTCACCTGAGCTGACCGGGACTTGGGAGGCGCGCCTGGCCCGCATGGCGCGTGGTGAAGACAAGCGCGACACCTTCATGGCCGATATTGCCCGCTATGTGCACGAGGTCGTCGAGGCCATCCGTGCCGCCGCTCCCATGCGCGCCGTGACGCTGCCAGCAGTGAGCACTAGCAAAGGGAAGAAATGGGCGCGAGTACACGCTGCCGGGCGAGGTCGCAGCTCCGTGCCCGCCCGCCGTCCGACGAGCGAGGCGCAGACCACTCGTCCCGCTCCAAGAAAACCGGCCGACGCATCCCCACGCGACAGCGTCGGCGATCTCCTTTGTCCACGCTGCCGGATCGGCCATCTAATAACTGGCAAGCGTGGCTGGGGCTGTGCGCGCTGGCGAGAAGGGTGCGATTTTGTGGTCTGGTTCGAAGAAAGCGGCGAGCTGCGCAGCGAGGCCGACCTGCGCACTTTGGTGTCCAAGCTGTAGTTGGCTTGTAGAGCTAGCCAATCCGAGCTACCCGGCGTCTTCCAGGGATTCCACGCCGGGCAGGTCAGCCAACTGGGCGAGCACGCAGCGGTGGTCGCGGTGGACGCCGCAGTATTCGATGCTGATCTCACGCAGGCCTTCCGGCCGTTGCTTGTCCTCGCCGATGGCGATGGGGCCCTTGGCCTCGTCGAGGAGCGCAGTGATGCGCGCGCGCGTCTTGCCCTGAGCCGGCTGGTACACCACCAGAACCCGGTGCACCTGGCACGCGCCCCTGAGCATGAATTCCAGACGGCGGACCCAGTCTAGCGTGACCAGCACGGCCGCAGACAGCACCACACCCGCTGTCGCGTAGCCAGCGCCCACCACCATGCCGATACCTGAGCTGGCCCAGATGGTGGCTGCCGTGGTCAACCCAGAGATGTGATGGCGGTCGCGCAGGATGGACCCTGCGCCCAGAAAGCCGACCCCGGTCACGATTTGGGCGGCGATACGGGCTGGTTCGTGGCCTCCCAGGGATGGGCTGGCCGACACCACGGTGAAGATGGCAGACCCGACGCAGATCAGGATGATCGTGCGCAGTCCGGCCGGCTTGTGTTCCTTCTCCCGTTCGAAGCCCACCAGGGCGCCGCACAGGAAGGCCGTCGCCACCAGCACGAACTCGCAGTAGGGCCGCGGCATCAATTGGCGAATGTCGCCGAAGACTACCTGGATAATGTCCACCTCCCTACCATAGGGACGCCAGAGCCAGCGATCAAGTTCTCGCCAACACGGCCGCCAGCGCTTGCGCTCGCGGTCCGCTGGGACGCAGGTCGAGTCGGCGTCGGCCGGTCTGCTCCACGGCCAGCGTGATCTGCAAGTGATCGGCCGGCAGGACCTCAGGAAAGCGGTCGGCCCATTCGATGGCAGTGGCCGCGCGATCGTAGACTTCTTCGATGCCCAGCTCGGGCAGCTCGGCACGCGTGCGCAGGCGGTAGAAATCGACATGGGCGAACGGCGTGCGTCCCGGGTGCTCGTTGACCAGGGCAAAGCTGGGGCTTGCCACATGGCGATCGGCCGCCACGCCCAGTCCCTGCGCCAGTCCTTGGGCGAAGGTGGTTTTGCCGCTGCCGAGCGGGCCGACCAGCGCCACCACGTCGCCCACGCCCATGGTTTGCCCAAGACGCACGCCGAGGCGCCGCATGTCCTCGGCGCCGTCTGCCATCACCGTCACAGTCACCGACGGGCGGAGATTTTCGCCTGCGCTTGCCATCAACGCTTCTTGGTCAACTGACGGTATAGCAGCAGGTGGCGCACGGCCAAGTCGGGCTTGCCGTTTTGTTCCAAGAGGCGCGCGAGATTGTAGTGGGCGTCGGGGTTGCGGGCATCGCATTCTAGCGCGCGCCGATATGCGGCAATGGCGTCGACCGTCGCGCCGAGGTCCTCCAGGGCCACCCCGACGTTGAAGGCCGCGGTGGCGTCGCCCGGGCGTAGCGAGAGCGCCGCCCGGTAGTGCACCAGGGCCGCGTAGACATCGCCCACCTCATGCAACAAGCGGCCCAGGTTCACATGCGCGTCGGCGAACTCGGGTTCCAGTTCCAGCGCCGCCCGGTAGGCATCGCCAGCTTCCGTGGGTGATGTGGCTTCCAGCAAGCAGCCACGCTTGTAGAAGTCGCGCGCTGAAAGCGGCGACGCTTGGCCCGCAGCGGGGGCTGCGCGTGCGTTTTCCAAAGACGTGACCGTGGCACCACCGCTGTCAGGCAACGGGCCTTGAAAATCGAACACGGTCTGGCCCGATTCCGGGTGCCAGCGGCCATGCCCGTCGTCGGCGATCACGCGCTGGCCTTCCTCGGAAAGCGCGACCTGGTGGACCGATGTGCCGGCGGGCAGGCCGTCACGGATCTTCTTGATGGCATCGCGCACACGGCGGGCGGGGATGCGCTGCTCTACCAGGCCTTCGGCCTTGCGCAGAAGAACCAGGTCCTCGAACGAGAAGCGCATCTCGCCCTTTTCGTTGCGGGTCGGGGTGACGACGCCAGCACGCAGGTACGAGCGCAGACGCGCCACGCTCATTCCGAGTACCGCTGCCACCGCGCGAGCCGTATACATCTCGGGCGAGACTATACAACGCCTGTCGCGTTGCGGGTTGCGTCCGCCTACCCATCCCCACGCTGGCCCACATCATTGCAGCGGGCTTGAAAAGGTGTCGGTTGTGGGCGGATAATGACGGGCCCCTTCTCCATGAGTAACGCATACCGGAAACGATCGTGGCGGAATCGCGGACTGCGCCCGGGGAGTTCTCTGTCGTCCGTGCGTGCAGGCATTCCCGGCTGGGAATGCGGGGCGTAGAAATCGGGACCGGCGATGGCGTGCATTCTCGTGGTTGTCGACGACAGTGATAACCGCATTGCGGTTCTGGACGCGCTGAGGTCGCCCGGCACGCACAAGCTGGTGGAGGCACCTGACGGGGCCGCGGCTTTGCGCTTGATTGACGAGGGCGGCGTGGACCTGGTACTCGCGCGCACCAACACTCAGGGGATTGACGGATTCGAGCTGTGCCGCCGGGTTCGCGCCGATGACAAGACTGCGGCTGTACCGGTCGTCCTTCTGGCGACCGCGCAGAGCCCGGTGGAGAACCGCCTGCGCGGGCTGGACCTGGGCGCGGCGGACTTCATCGTGCAGCCCATCGAGCCGCTGGAGCTGCTGGCGCGGGTGGGATCGGTCCTGCGCTCGAAAGCGCTGGCTGACGAGGTTCGTCGCCACAACATTGAGCTGGCAGGCAAAGTCGTGGAACGCACCCGCCAATTGGAGGATTTGGCAGGCGAGTTGCGCGCCGAGCGCGACGCGCTTCGTGACACCTTCAACGTCATCGAAGATGGGCTCTTGCTTGTCGACGCATCGGGCCATGTGCAGATCGAAAACCATGCCCTTCGTCGCATGCGGGGCGAGCCGGACTCCGCTCGCCTGCCTTCAGGCGAGCGCCTGTTCTCCGGAGGCCCATCTGAGGCGGGTGCGGATCCATCCATGCGTGAAATGCTGGCCGTCCTGGCCCGCGACGCCGCCGCAAAGAAAGCAACCCAGGACCGGACCTTTTCCCTGCACGGACGCCAGTTCGAGGCGCGCGCCTATCCCGCGGCGGGCCGGCGGGTTTTGCTCTACGTGCGCGACGTGACCGAAGAGCGCGACCGTGAAGTGCGGCGTTTGCAGTCGGAGAAGCTGGCCTCCATCGGCATGCTGGCCGCCGGGGTTGCGCACGAGATCAACAACCCGGCATCCTTCGTGCTGGCCAACCTGGAGGCCCTGGCCGAACTCCTGCAGTCGTCCGACGGCAAGCCCAAGACAGACCCCAAGGCCGCGCCCAGGCTGGGGTTCAGCGACATCCTGTTCGAAGCCATGAACATCGTGCACGAATCGAAGGAGGGCATGGCGCGCATTCATCGCATCGTGCGGGACTTGCACGCGTTCTCGCGGGTAGACGAGGACGCCACCCTGCTGACCGACGTGAACGCCGCGGTCGACTCATCGCTGACCATGTTACGAAGTGAACTCCGCTATCGAGCCCAGGTGGAAAGGGATCTGCGTGCGACCCGGCGGGTGCGCGCCGGCGCCGCCCGGCTTGGCCAGGTGTTTATCAACCTGCTCATGAACGCTGCGCATGCCCTGGCAGCAGGGAATCCCAAGCGCAACCGGCTGTATGTGCGGAGCTACGACGACGGAGACCGCGTGGTGATCGAGGTGGAAGACAACGGCCCGGGCATTCCGACCGAGGTCATGCCGCGCATTTTCGAATCGTTCTTCACCACCAAGCCGCCCGGCGTGGGTACCGGGCTGGGGCTGCCCATCTCGCGCGACATCGTATGCTCCGCGGGTGGCGAGTTGACCGCGGAGAGCGTTCCGGGCCGCGGGGCTCTGTTTCGCGTGCGGCTGCCTGCCGCGGCCGCGGGTGTGGCGGGGCGGCCCAAGACTCTGCCCTCGTGCAAGGCTGTGCAGCGCCGGCGCCTGCTGGCCGTGGACGACGAGGCGTTGCTGCTCAAGGCGTACCGCCGGATGTTGATCAGCCACCACGATGTGGAGACCACGCTGGGAGCCAAGGAGGCGCTGCGCTTGTTCGGCCAGGATCGCGCCTTTGACGTGGTGTTGTGCGACCTGCAGATGCCCGACATGTCGGGCTCCGAGCTGTACGAGACGGTCAGGCAGCGCTGGCCCGAACTGGCCGAGCGGTTCATCTTCATCACCGGTGGGGCGTGCTCGCAGGAGGCTCGGCGATTTCTCGAGAGCCCGGGCCTGGCTTGTATCCACAAGCCGTTCCAGGTGGCCGAGTTGCTGGAACTGATCGAGGCGCACGCGGCTGGCGACGGCGCGGAAGCGCATCCGTGATGCCGGACAACGCTCTTGACCCACCCGCACGAGAAAGGCACGATGCTGAGCACGAGCTAGGTTGAAGGGATCGCATCGGCGGACAGCGGGCGACGCGGGATCAGCCTCAGGCGCACGGCTGCGCAGCGGGGTAAGAGCCATGGACAGCACCGAGACCATCATCAAAGACACTACCGCCAACCCTGCGCCCTTGGGCTTGATGGGATTCGGCATGACCACCGTCTTGCTGAACCTGCACAATGCCGGGCTCGTCCCGATGTCGAGTATGATTCTTGCCATGGGGCTATGTTACGGCGGGCTGGCTCAGGTCATCGCGGGCGTGATGGAGTGGAAGAAGCGCAACACCTTTGGCACGCTGGCCTTCACCTCGTACGGCTTGTTCTGGATCAGCCTGGTGGTCATGCTGACCCTGCCCAAAATGAAGTGGGCCGAGGCCCCCGACAAAGCATCGTTGGGTGCGTACCTGTTGCTGTGGGGCTGCTTCACCTTCCTGATGTTCTTCGGAACCCTGCGCGCCAACAAAGCCCTGATGACCGTGTTTGGCTCGCTCACCATCCTGTTCTGGCTGCTGGCCGCCGGCGAGATCAGCGGATACGCGGGCCTGACTCGCGTCGCGGGTTGGGAAGGCATCTTCACCGGCCTGTCCGCCATGTACTTGGGCATCGCCCAGGTCCTGAACGAAAGCTTTGGCCGCACCGTCCTTCCCATCGGCCCGCGCACGTAGGGGACCATCCACAAGCCGGAGGCTAGCTTCTCTCACCACAGTCTCGCCTCCGGGCCAGCGGCCCGGAGGCGAGACTGTGGTGAAAAAGCTGACTTCTTCTCAGTCAAAGCTTGATGTCGCCGCCCGGGTCGCCGTTGCCCAGACGCTTGCGCAGGGCTGTGCTGTCGTCCGGCGGAGCTGGCGTCAGAGCCACCGAGATGCGCAGCCATTGGCCCTCGCGCGCACCGGCCGGCAGCAGCGCGCGCGGCAAATGGAATACCTGTTCCCCGAGAACCAGACGCACCACCAGGTCCTCCACTTCGTCGATGAACACAATAGTTTCGGTCGCTGTCATGGCACCTGGAAGACCTCCTTGCGCCCCTGCACAAACACTTCGATCTTGCCGCCATCGCTTTCGATGGCTATGGGTCCATCGATGTCGGTGCGGAACACGCGCGCGCCCATGCGCGCGAGCCGACCCAGCGTCTGCGCGTCGGGATGGTGGTATTCGTTGCCTGCGCCGACACTCACCACCGCGACCAAGGGCTGCACCGCCTCGAGAAACTTGGGCGTCGACGAATAGCGGCTGCCGTGGTGGGCTACCTTCAGGACCGCGGCGCGAAGGTTGGCTTGGCTGTCGAGAAGCCATCGCTCGGTCTGCGCCTCGGCATCGGCTGCGAACAGGATACCGACTTTGCCAAAATCGATCCGCGACACCACGCTGTTGGCGTTGACGTCCGACCGCGTGTTGGTGATGGGCGGCTCCGGCGGGCCAAGCAGGGTCAGCCGCGCACCCTCGCCCAGGTCGATGCTGCGTCTGCGCTCTGCCTGACGAACCGGCACGTGCTTTCTGTCGAGGAGGACCAGCAAGCGCTGGTATTCTTGGATTTCGTGGGGATAGGGCGCATCCAGAAACATCCGCGTACCATGCTTGTCGACCACCGCGGGCAAGCCACCCAGGTGATCTGCGTGGCGGTGGGTGAGAAACACCAGGTCCAGCATTGCGATCCCGCGCGCATCCAGAAACGCAACTACTGTGTCCCCAGCTTCCGCCAGGCCACCGTCGATGAGCACCGTCTTGCCGGCCGGTGACGTAACTAGCGTGGCATCGCCTTGTCCCACGTCCAGGAAGTCCACCCGCAATCGCCCTGTCGGCTTCGGCCCCTGGGCAGCCGCACCCCGGCACCCCACCAGCCATGCCAGGGCCAGCCAGGCCGCCAGCGCGAGCATCGGCCGGCGGCCAAGTGGAAGGTGACGACGTTGGGACATGTACGCAGGCTAATCCCGCCGCGAGAACGCAGGCAAGAAATGAGGGCATACCTTGGTTGTCGGAAAGGTCCGCGAAAAGGTGCGTGCCCCTCGGACTTTTTGCCAATACTCATATTAGTTGTGGCGACTGGGCCTGCGCTGCGGGCCTGGCTTGTCAAGGAAGCTCGTGCGCACTGAGGCTGCGGGGGTGCGAGCTCGTGTCAAGGGGCGAGGGCCTGCTCCGCTGGAACCTGCCAGATCGGTTGCGCGGGCCAGCAGAGCTGCCCAAACAGCGTTTGTTGTTGGTCGGGAAGCTGCACGCTTCAGCCCTCCACGCTAACCCGCAAGCATTAGTCAATGATCAGGGTGCGGCACCCAGATGGACAGGGATTGCCGTCGTTGACGCCGTCGTCACAATCCTCGCCCGGCTGCACGATCCCATCGCCGCAGTACCCAGCGACTAGCTTGCAGCCTGGGCCGCACTGCCCGTAGGATCCGCTTGTGTTGACGCCGTCGTCGCACTCTTCCCCAATTTCCAGGATTCCGTCGCCGCAAATTGGCGTGCAATCGCTGGGAGCCGCGTTGAAGCCGGTCAGGGTAAGCTTGTAGGACGACCCGGTCGTCTGGCGCTCGGTTTGGAATACGGCTATTTCGTAGACTTTGCCGTCAGTGAGGCCAAGAGAGGATGCCGTCGTGGCATTGAGCGTGACCGAGCCTTCCACGGGGGTGTGGACGCCGCCCAGATCAACTGCCAACTTCTTGTTTATGAAGACCCACACATCGTCGTCGCCGACGAAGTCGAGGGTGTAGCTCTTGGTCTTGTCATAGAGGAACCAATAGCGGACTTCGCTGGTGAAACTGAAATTGTGCAACCGATCGTTTCCGTTGGCATCCACGTCGTGCGGCCAGGTCGCACTCGGGTCGTAGTACGGTGGAACCGTCGCGAAGCTACGTTCGGTCAGCGGCGTGAAGAGGTCGTCGTCGACCGGGAAGAAGAGGGGATTGCCATCGACTTCGTTGGTGATAAAGGTCGCGGTGTAGTTTCCACCGCTCGAGTTGCACTTGAGCATCGTGTAGCCCAAGGCCAGGTCCGTGTCGCAGTCGGTCTTGCCGTACACAAAGGTGCAGGGCTGACCGTTGACTTCGTTGCCGACGTTGCCGCAAAAATAGGCAGGGATGGTCGTCGGCCACTGTTCCCCATTGGCCCCGTAGCGATTGACGTACGCACCCTGGCCGTTGTTCCAAAGCGCCAACTTGGACGCGGTCGCATGGTTCACGCTCGACGTGCGATACCACTGGGCAAAGGTGTCCGCACTTGTGATATGGGAGGTGCCACCAATGCCCGTGTACACGGGCTTTCCATCGGCGTCGAGATCATTCTTGACGATGCCAGGGAGAGCAGTGGTTGAGCCAATTATCCCAGCCTCGAACTCCGGGGGATTATGATAGCGAAAATCGCGATAGATCACCGGAACCATCATTTCATCGCCGAGGGTCGGCTGGGTGCAGGTGAAGCCCGATTCGATCTTGCAGTCGTGGGAGCAACCGTCGCCATCAGTGTTGTTGCCGTCGTCACACTGTTCGCCGAGGACGATGCCGTCGCCGCACTTGGACGTGCAAGAGGCGCCGCTGCAGTTGGGCTCGTTCTGGCAATCCTCGGAACAGCCATCGAAGGGCATGGAGTTGCCGTCGTCGCAGCTCTCCGCGCCTTCGACCTTCCCGTCTCCGCAGGTGGTGTGGGTGCAAACGCTCGTGCCGTTGGTTGTGCTGCTGCTGCACTTGTAACCAAGCTCGATCTTGCAGGTGGGCGAGCAGCCGTCGCCGGCAGTCGTGTTTCCGTCATCACACTGCTCGGGCGGGACAAGGACTCCGTCGCCGCAACGGGCGATGCGGTGACAGAGCTGCCCGGCAGGGACGCAGGAGTAGCCCGGCTCAACCCGCAGACAGTTGGCGGCACAGCCATCGCCGGAGACTCGGTTGCCGTCATCGCAGGCCTCGTCTTTGGCCAGAGTGCCGTCACCACAGCCAGGTGGGGCCGGCAGGTTGGAAGTGTCGTCGGGCTTGCTTGATTGCGCCGTGCTCAGAGAAATGCCTCCGGTGCCACCCGGGGAGCCAGAGGTACCGCTAGTCCCACCCCCACCGCCGGAGGACGGGTTTGTTGTCGAGACTTCGGCCGACGAACAAGCAAGCAGCAGGCAAGGACTCAAGATGGCGATGAGCCATGCAGAAAGACGGGATCGCATATGAGACACCTTTGTGAGCAACTCAGCCATTATAACGGGCTGGTCGGTCCAGATGGGCAGGTGGCGTGTCGTGAAAGCTCGTACTCTAGGTGCATTGTCGACGCGGTGCTCTCGGGGAACCGCGAGGAAAAGCGGCGCGTTCTGCAACCGGATGCGTGAGTCGCGAAGCGGCATAGGCGGGTGCAAGGATGTCAGGCTATTCTCGGGATTATGCCGTCCTTGTCCCGCCACGCCATCATCATCGGAAACTCCGACGGCATCGGGCTGCACAGCACGCGGCGGCTGCTTGATCGCGGCTGGAAGATCACCGGCGTTTCGCGCCGGGCGAGCCCGGTTGTGCATGCCAGCTATCAGCACCACGTGCTCGACGTCAGCGATTGCGCCTACGTCGAGAAACTGCACGCGATTTTGGGGCAGGAGTCGGTCGACACCTGCATCTACTGCGCGGGCATCGGCGGCCCGCTGGATCCGAAGGATCTGCGCGGCGATGTCCACGTCTTCGAGGTCAATTTGATGGGCGCTCTGCGCACCGCCGAGGTCATCGTGCCCGCTATGGTCGCGGCCGGTCGCGGGCACTTGGTGGTGCTGTCCAGCCAGGCCGATGTCTTGGTCGTGGCCAGCGCTCCGTCCTACGCAGCCTCCAAGGCGGCGATGTCGAGCTATTTCGAGGGCCTGGGCCTCGCCCTGCGGCCGCACGGCGTGGCGATCAGCAACCTGCGCCTTGGATTCGTGGATACCAAGATGGCGCGCGCCAGGGTGCGGCCTTTCATGTACACGCTCGACCAGGCGGTCGACGTTGTGGAGAAAGTTCTGTGCAAACGTCCCCTCCGCATGACCCGGCCGCTCTCCATCGCCCCGTTCGTGCGTCTGCTTGCCTGGATCAGCCGCTGGCGCGTGCTTCTCGCGCGTGGCCCGGCTTGCCCGCGGGCGTGAAGGTATTCCTATTGTACCTGTCACGTTTTCTCTTCTACGGCCTACGGGAGGTGAAATCCGGAAAGGCCGGGCTCAGGAAACGGAAATTCGTCATATTCAAGACCATTGTCGCCACGACCTTCGAACCATAGTGAAACTAGCGACTGATGAACGCCGAAGCCCGGAAGCGTGTGAATGATCTCATGATCCGTCTTGCGGATGGCGATCGCTCTGCCTTCGACCAGGTCTATGCAGACCTCTGGCCGGTCGTGACTTCGTTTTGCGGCAAGATGCTCGCGGGTGCGGATGCTGAAGATGCCGCGCAGCAGGCTCTCTTGAAAGTCTTCAGTCGAGCCTCGTCGTTTGATCGCATGGGCGACGCGTTCACCTGGGCGATAACCATCGCGGCCTGGGAAGTCAGGACCGTGCAAAAGCAGATGGCACGTTCAAGAACAACATTCGTGGAAGGTCATGACGCGGCTGATCCGGCTGAGAACCCGGAGGCGCGCATCTCCCGCGAGCAACTCGTCACGGTGGCACGACAGGTGCTCGGCACCCTCTCCGAGTCCGATCAACAGACGCTGGTTGCAACCTTCAACGACGAGAACCCGTCGAGTGTTCCTGGCGCCACGTTTCGAAAACGGCGAGAGCGCGCCCTGGTTCGGCTGAAAGAAGCCTGGAGGAGAGTCTATGGCAACTGAGTCCTCAGATTTGCGGGAACGAGCAAAGCGCGCCTATGAGGTTGGACGCTTGCGGCACGCTGCTGCTTGGTCGATTCCGACGCTGCTCATCGGTGCAATGGTGGCACTCATGGTGCATGAAGTGTCGTTCCCGTTGGTGCTCGCGTCGCTGCTCTATGTCGCCTCGATGTTCCTGCTCTGGCGGGGACGAGCCGCCGGCCGTGCGGTTCTGCCGGGAATCGTGTACGGGCTTTTGCCTTTGAGCGCTGGGGTTATCGCCAAGTTGCACGGCCATGTTTGCATGGGTAATGCTTGCTATGGCGTGTGCCTGCCCCTTTGTATTGGAGGTGGAGTTCTCGCCGGTCTTTTCATCGCCCGCGTTGCAGCCCGATCGGAGAATCCGATTGCCGTGTTCTTTAGCGCCGCGGCGACCGCTCTCTTTACGGGTGCGATCGGCAACTCTTGCGTAGGAGTGCATGGGATCATCGGCATGGGGATCGGGATTGCCCTGGGCTTCGGCCCCATGCTGGTGTTTCGTCGCGCCCACCGTGGCTAGACGGGCAAGTTCTGCCTGTCACGCTTTCTCCCCTGTGGCCTATAGGGGTGACGGTCCAAATGGACCGGCCCATTTAACAGGGGAGATTCACCATGACTAAAACCATTCTTGCCTGCATTTCGATTTTCGTCGCTGTCGTTGCCGGCGCGTCGGCGCTGGCCAAACCGGCCGATGGCAAAAAGGGCCAGGAACAGGTGGTGACCATGCAGGTCACCAGTGAGGGATTCGTGCCCGCGCAAGTGAAGGTTAAGGCCGGGCAGCCGGTGAAGCTAATCGTCACGCGTAAGACCGACGTGACTTGCGCCAAGGAGATCGTGATCAAAGACTTCGGCATCAACGAGCCGCTGCCGCTCAATCAGCCGGTCGAGATCAGGTTCACGCCAACCAAGCCGGGCCAGGTTCGCTACGCCTGCGCGATGGACATGATCGCCGGCGTCATCATAGTTGAGTGAGATCATGGGACGGCTGCCGTTCCTCATCTTGTTAGCTGCCACATCAGTTCGGGCAGCAGATCTTCCCCGGGTTCCCACTGGACCGACCTTGCTGGAGGATCCCGTGCTGCGCGGCCTGGTCAAAGAGGCCGTGGAGAAGCGGCCCGAACTGGCGCAGGCGCGTGCGCAGATCGTCGCGGAGCAGGAGCGCGTGCCCCAGAGCCGGGCGCTGCCTGATCCGACGCTTTCGCTTGGCATCCAGAACGACGGATTCAGCAGCATCCAGATCGGCAAGATGGAGACCAGCTGGATCTCGATCATGGCGTCGCAAACCTTTCCCTGGGCGGGCAAACGGGGGCTGCGCAGCGAGCTGGCCGGCCTGGGGACGCGCGAGGCCGAGGCCGATCTGCGCCGCGTGCTGCTCTCGGTGGCGGCGGAGGTGGAGCGGGCTTACGTCGACTTGCTGCTAGTGCGTGACCAGCTCGGCCTGCTGGCGAGGCTGGAGTCCTTGTGGAAGCAGTCGGAGGCATTGGCTCGCATCCGCTACGAGGCCGGGGAAGCGGCACAGTCCGACCTGATGCGTGCGCAACTGCAAAGGAATCGGCTGCGGCAGCAGAGATCGGCGCTGGAGGGCGAGGAGCATCGGCGGATAGCCGTGCTCAACCGGCTGCGTGGGCACCTGCTGACCGAGCCGATTGCGACGACACGCAGCCTGGCCGACCTTCCGGACCCGGCGCTGCCCGATCCCGAGCAGGCAATGAAAACGGCCGAGGCGGAGAGCCCGGAACTGAAGAAGGCTCTGCTGGCCGGAGAGCAGGCCGGCTGGCGCGTGGAGCTGGCAAACAAAGAGCGCTGGCCAGACGTGACGGTGAGCGCAGGAGTAATGCCCCGCTGGGGCGGTTTCGAGACCATGTGGCTGGCCGGGGTTGCCTTCAACCTGCCGATCTGGGGCTCGCAGAAGCAATCGCGAGCCGTGGCGGAGAATCGGGCGCGCGGTGAGGCGGCGCGGAATGGAGCCGAGGCGATCCGGCAGCTTTTGCGGCAGCGAATTCATGAGAGGCTGGCGGCCTTGGGAGCCCTGGTGGAGGCGAACCACCTGTACCGCTCTGGGCTGCTCGTCCAGTCGGATGCCACGGTTTCTAGCACACTTGCGCAGTACCAGGTCGGCCGCGTGACGTTCGCCTCTGTCCTGGAAGCGCTGGCCGGCTACCTGGGTGACGTTAATGGCTTCTTCGATTCGGTCGCGGCGGCGCAACGGATCGCCATAGCGGAGCGGGAGTTGAGCCTGGACGCGCCGGGCGGCCCCGCAGCGGGCGGCATGGGTGGCTCTGCAATGCCGGGTGCAGGTGCGACTCCTGTTTCCTCATCGTCGAGTCGATCGCCGGGTCAGGCGCAGAGCACGGACAGCACCGGCGCATCGATGTCACGCATGTAGAACGGAGCAATCCATGGACGCGGATGAGACCCAAGGTTCCGAACCGTCGGCGGATCCCGAACCCCGCCGGCCATCGCGACGTCTCGTCGTAGTGGCGCTGGTAGCAGTCACGGCGGGCGTCGGGCTCGGGGGTGCAGGAGTGTGGCTGGCGACGCGTGGACACGGCGCAGTCGGGACCGGCGCGCCCGCAGCAGCGGCGGCGAGGAAAGCGCCGCTCTACCAGTGCCCCATGCACCCGACCATCACGTCAGATCACCCGGGCGATTGCCCGATCTGCGGAATGAAGCTGGTTCTGGTGACGTACGCCTCGACTGACAACAGTACGGCCGCAAAGCCGGGCGCGCGCAAGATCGCCCTTTACCGCTCGCCCATGGATCCCAAACAGACCTCGCCGGTTCCGCGCAAAGACGAGATGGGCATGGACTACGTCCCGGTCTACCAGGACGAGCTTGCCGGCGGTGCTCATGTGCAGGGTCTGGCCGGGGTCAGCATCGATCCGGCCCGGCAACAGCTCATCGGGCTGCGCACCGTCGCTGTCACCAAGGGCCCCATCAGTGCGACGTGGAGCACGGTGGCGCGCATCCAGGTGAACCCCGCCGGGGTGCGCAAGACCAACGTGAAGGTGGAAGGCTTTGTCGAGCGGATCTACGTGGACTTCGTGGGCCAGGCCGTGCGCAAAGGCCAGCCGCTGTTTACGTTGTACAGCCCGAGCCTGCTGGCCGCGCAGAGCGAGTACTTGCTGGCGTTGCAGACCAAGGAGGCGCTGGCCAAGGGCGGGACGTTGTCCGAGAACGGTGACACGCTGGTGGCGTCGGCTCGCCGCCGCCTGGAATTGTGGGATGTGCCGGCCTCAGAGATCGACCGTCTTGCGCACATGCGACAGCCCACCAAGACCCTGACCATGGTGTCGCCCATTTCTGGCGTGGTCACAGCGAAGAACGTGGTGCAGGGGGCGCGGGTGAACCCTGGCGAGGCACCCTATGAGATCACCGATCTGAGCGAGGTGTGGGTGATGGCCGACGCCTACGAGACAGATCTGGCCCGGATTCGCGTGGGCATGAAAGCCACCCTGACCTTGCCCGCGTACCCGAATCGCTCCTTCTCGGGTCGGGTGGCTTTCATCGATCCACTGCTCGATCCGAAGACCCGCACCACCAAGGTGCACCTGCACTTTTCGAATTCGACGCGAGAGCTGAAGCCAGAGATGTATGGTGAGGTCACGCTGCAGGGGACGGCGCAGGAAGGACTGCGCATTCCATCTGACGCTGTGATTCGCGCTGGGACCAAGGACGTGGTCTTCCTGGCGCGCGGAGAAGGCAGGTTCGAACCGCGCGTGGTGCAGCTTGGGAGCAAGAGTGGAGACGAGGTCGAGGTGACAAGCGGGCTTACGCAAGGCCAGGAAGTTGTCACGCGCGCCAACTTCCTCGTCGATTCCGAGTCACAACTGCGCGCCTCGCTGTCCGCCATTGGAGGCAAGTAGCCTTGCTCAAGCGGATCATCCGCTTCTCGGCCGAGAACCGGGGCTTGGTCATCGCCGGCACCCTGATCGCGCTCGCGGTTGCCTACTGGACCATGCGACACATCCCGCTCGATGCCCTGCCCGATCTGTCCGACACCCAGGTCATCGTGTATTCGCGCTGGGATCGCAGCCCGGACATCATTGAGGATCAGGTCTCCTATCCGATCATCACGGCTCTCTTGGGCGCGCCCAAGGTCAAGGCCATCCGTGGTTACTCCGACTTCGGGTTCAGCTACGTCTACGTGATCTTCGAGGACGGCACCGACATCTACTGGGCGCGCACCCGGGTGCTTGAGTATCTGTCCAAGATCACGTCGCAACTTCCAGCGGGCGTAAAGACCGAGCTCGGTCCGGACGCCACCAGCCTGGGCTGGGTTTTCCAGTACGCGCTCGTGGATCGGACTGGCAAGCACGCCAGCGATGAACTGCGCAGCTACCAGGACTGGTTCATGCGCTACGCCGTGCAGGCTGTACCTGGCGTGGCCGAGGTCGCCACCGTGGGTGGCCAGGTCCGCCAGTACCAGGTGACGGTAAATCCCGATGCACTCGCGGCGTACAAGCTGCCGCTGGAGGCTGTGATCGAGGCCGTGCGCAAGGGAAACAACGACGTGGGTGGCCGCTTGGTCGAGCTGTCAGGCCGCGAGTACATGGTGCGCGGTCGTGGCTATGTGAAGTCGCTGGCCGATCTGGAGAAGCTGGTCCTCAAGACCGAGAACGGCACCCCGATCACGGTCAAGGACGTCGCCACCGTGGCCCTGGGTCCGGAGATGCGGCGGGGCATTGCCGACTACAACGGCCAAGGCGACGTCGTGGGCGGCATCGTGGTCATGCGCCAGGGGGAAAACGCGCTGAACGTCATCGATCGTGTGAAGGCCAAGCTGGACGAACTGAAACCATCGTTGCCCGAGGGGGTCGAGGTGGTCACCACCTACGACCGGTCGGACCTCATTGGGCGCGCCATCAGCACGGTCACCGACAAGCTGATCGAGGAGATGATCATCGTCTCCCTCATCATCCTGCTCTTTCTCTGGCACATCCCCTCGGCCATCGTGCCCATCCTGACCATCCCCATCAGCGTGGTCTTGGCCTTCATCCCCATGTACCTGATGGGACTGAACGCGAATCTGATGTCGCTGGCTGGGATGGCGATCTCGATCGGCGTGCTGGTGGACGGCGCCATCGTCGAGGTCGAGAACGCGTACAACAAGATCTACCTCTGGCAAGCGGGCGGCAAGCAGGGCGATTTTCATCGCGTGCGACTGGATGCGCTGATGGAGGTGGGGCCGTCCGTCTTCTTCTCGCTGCTGGTCATCGCGGTGGCCTTCATGCCGGTGTTCACCCTGGTTGACCAGGAAGGGCGTCTGTTCAAGCCGCTGGCCTACTCCAAGAACCTGGCCATGGCCATCGCCGCGCTCCTAGCCATCACGCTGGACCCGGCGATGCGTATGCTGTTTGCTCGGAGCGAGCCTTTCCGATTTAGGCCGCGACCGCTCGCCTGGCTGGCCAGCCAGCTCGCGGTGGGCAAGTACTATTCCGAGGAACGTCACCCCATCAGCCACCTCCTGCACCGGATCTACGAGGGGCCATGCCGGTTCGTGGTCCGGCACGCCAAGCTCACTGTGATCGCCAGCCTGGCGGTTGTCGCGCTGACCTTGCCCGTCTATTTCAAGCTCGGTTCGGAATTCATGCCGCCCTTGCGCGAGGGCTCGCTGCTCTACATGCCATCGGCGGTGCAGCCGGGCATGTCGGTGGCGGAAGCACAAAAGGCCCTGCAGGTGCAGGACAAGATCCTGATGAGCTTCCCGGAAGTAGAGCGGGTTTTCGGCAAGGCGGGCCGCGCCGGGACCTCGACCGATCCGGCGCCATTCGCCATGATGGAGACCACCATCCTGCTCAAGCCGGAGTTGCACTGGCGCGAGAAGCCGCGCTGGTATTCGGGCTGGGCGCCGGAGTGGTGCAGGCGGGTGCTGCGAACCGCGTGGCGCGACCGGATCACTGAAGACGAGCTGATCGCGGAGCTGGACGCGGCCTTGCGCCTGCCTGGGATCAGCAACGCCTGGACCATGCCCATCAAGGGCCGCCTGGACATGCTGTCGACCGGCATTCGCACGCCCATCGGCATCAAGATCAGCGGCGCGGATCTAGGGGTGATTCAGAAGGTGGGTCTCGAGGTCGAGTCCGCCATCCAGAAGATGCCCGAGACTCGTAGCGTTTTCGCCGAGCGGGTTGCCGGCGGCTACTTCCTCGACTTCGTGCTCGATCGAGACAAGTTGGCGCGCTACGGCCTGTCGGTCGACGACGCCAACATGATGGTGATGACCGCTGTCGGTGGCGACAACCAGACCACGACGATAGAAGGCCGCCAGCGCTACGGC